>Ga0070710_10000012_pt1 | contig 124056 bp, 134 predicted proteins | sample LARL52metaG_FD_65454 | JGI IMG/M metagenome (GOLD analysis project Ga0070710, IMG submission 65454) | Corn, switchgrass and miscanthus rhizosphere microbial communities from Kellogg Biological Station, Michigan, USA - LAR L5-2 metaG | ecosystem: Host-associated > Plants > Roots > Rhizosphere ...
GCCAGCGCGACCGCGCCCTGTCATCGTTCATCCGCTTCTACAACCGCAGGCGACCGCACACCGCCGCCAGCGGCCGAGCACCCATCACCCGCGTTCACTAACTCCGCGAGCAGAACAGCTAGCGTGCGGCATGCTCGCGCTTGCGTTTGTGCCGCTGATCGCCGCTGCCGGCGGCGGCTCGGGCGGCTTCGGCGGAGGTGGGGGCGGCGGCTTCGGCGGCGGCGGCGGCCTCGGCGGCGGTGGCGCGGGCGGCGCCAGCAGCGGCAGTTGGATCGGCTTCGCGGTGCTGCTCGCCGGCTTGTTGCTGCTGGTGCTGTTCACGAACCTGCGCATGCGCAAGCAGCGCACGCGCCGCGCGGCGCGCCGGCGGCGCGTCGAGCTTGCCTCCGCGGAGGCGGCGGACGACGATCCGCGGCTGGCGGCCGACGCGGTCACCGCCACGGCCGAGCGGCTGTTCCGCGCGGCGCAGGCGGCGTGGGACGCGCGCGACGACGACCGCCTGCGGGCGCTGCTCAGCCCCGACCTGCTCGTCGCGTGGCGCCGGCGCCTCGCGGACTTCGACGCGAGAGGCTGGCACAACCGTGTGCGGGTGCTCGACGTGCGGTCGGTCGAGTACCTCGGCCTCGTCAATCGCGACGGGGAGGACGGCGACCGCGTGACGTGCCGCATCACCGCGGAGCTGAGCGACTACGTCGAGACCGCTTCGGGCGCGCGCGTCCTGCGCAAGGGCGCCGGCAGCGCGGTCGTGGCGCTCACCGAGTATTGGACGCTCGCGCGCCGCGACGGCGCTTGGATCGTCGCCTCGATCGAGTCCGACGCCGAGGGCGCACACGTGCTGGGCGAGGAGATCGTCGCGACACCGTGGCAGGACGAGCAGCGCATGCGCGACGCGGATCGCGACTTGCTCGACGTCGCCACGCCGGCGGCCGCGGCCGAGCTGTTGCACCCGGGCGACCCGTCCGGCAAGACGCGGCTCGTGATCCGCGGCCCGCGGGTCGAGCGGCTGCGGATCGCCGCGCTCGACCCGGCCGCGACGCCGCCGACGATGACGATTGAGCTGAAAGTGCGCGGCCGGCGCTACGTCGAGGACCGCGACGACGCGTCGGTCCTGTCGGGCTCGAAGGAGCGCGCGACGACCGTGCGCGAGCGTTGGACGCTTGCGCTGTCCGGTCCGGACGACCGGCCCTGGCAGATCGTCGGCGTGGCCTGAGCGCGGCGGCGCCCGTCCTCGCCGCCGGCCGCGGGCGCTCCCGTACCCTCGACATGTGGAACGCGTGTGGGCCTCCCGGCTGCGCTGGCGCCTGCGCGGCGCGTGGCTGGCGCCGCTCGCCATCGTGCTCACGCTCGTCGACGCGCTGCTGATCCACTGGCGCCCGCTCGCCGGGGACGGTCGCACCGATCTGTTCGCCGCGCTGCTGCTGGCGGCTTTCCTCAACCTCGTCGCGGTCGCGGCCCTCGCGCCGCTCGTGGGGAGCATGTGGCGGCGTGCGCATCCGCAGCTGCCGCCGTTCGTCGCGCGCGACCGCGCCGGCGTCGTGCTCGTACTGCTGGTGACGGCGGGCGTGGTCGCCGGCGGGGCGCTGCACCACGGGACGCTGACGCGCAACGCCGCCGCGATGGCGGACGCGCACGCGCGTGGTGTCGCGTGGATCGGCACGTACGCGCCCGCGCCGTTCCGTCGCCACCTCGCGCTCGCCGACACGATCGCGGTCGTCCCCGGCAGCGTCTACCGCACGTGCGCGCCCGATCCCGCAAGCGGTCGCGCGTGGTGCGTCATCGTGCGCGTGCACGGCACGGTGCGCCGCGACGGCGGCACGCCGAACGGCGTCTTCCAGGCAGGCCGCGGCTAGCTGGACATCAAGGCATCAAGTGCTTTATGCTTTGATGCATGCGCACCACGTTGACGCTCGACCCTGACGTCGCCGCCGAGCTGGAGCGGCGGCGCAGAACTGGCCGCGACTCGTTCAAGAGCGAAGTCAACCGGCTGCTGCGCCTCGGTCTGGAGGCGGAGCGCTCCGCCGAGCGCAGAGCGCCGACCGAGCGCTTCAGAGTCAAGCCGTGGCCGGGCGGCGAGCTGCTGATCGACATCGACGACGTGACGGCGGCGCTCGACCTGATCGACCCGCCGCGACTGTGATCCTGCTCGACGCGAACCTCGTCGTCTACGCGAACCAGGAGGACGCGCCGCACCACACTGCGGCGCGCACCTGGTTCGAGGAGGTCATGGGGGCGCCGGACCGCGTCGCGTTCCCCTGGCCCACGCTGCTCGCGTTCGTTCGCCTGATGGGCAACCGCGTCGTGATGCCCAACCCGATGCCGCTCGCGGAGGCGTGGGCGCGCGTCGAGGGCTGGCTCGCTCGCCCGCAGTCCTGGATCCCGGTCCCGACCGAGCGCCACCAGCAGATCCTCACCAACCTGCTCGATGGGGAGACGCGTCCGGACCTCGCGAACGACGCGCACCTCGCCGCGCTCGCGATCGAGCACGGCCTGACCGTGTGCAGCACCGATCGCGACTTCTCGCGCTTTCCCGGCGTCCGGTGGAAGAACCCGCTCAGTCGCTGAGCGCGTCCGGCTGCGGCTCTCCGCCCAGCACCGCGCCGACGCCCGCGCACACGGTCAGCGCGAAGCCGATCCCGACGAGCCACGAGACGAGCGCGATCGCGATCCCGATCGAGCCGTAGTACGTGGCCGAGCGTCCGATCGCCTGCGGCATGTAGACGACCGATCCGACGCCGATCGCCGTCATCGCGACTGACGTCAACAGCGCCGTCGGCACGAGCGCGCGCCACTCGACCCGTCTGGCGAGCAGGATCCACGGCGACCACAGCCACACCACCGCGTTGCCGGCGAGCAGCACCGTCAGCGACCCGAGCGGCCCCGTGACGTCGACCAGCCACTCGCGCATGGACGCGAACACGGTCGACCACAGCACGACCGCGCCGATCCACACAAGTCCAGCGCGCGTGCCAGCGAGCCCCCGCGTCTCCAGTCGCCAGGCGTGCTCGTACACGCGCTGCAGCGCCCGCGTGAAGCTGAGCGCGGCGACGACCAGCAGCAGCACGCCGAGCCACGAGACCGACTGGCGCACCGCGTCCGGCTGCGCGAACACATCGCGCACGAGCTGCGCCGTGTCGCCGTGCAGGTGGAAGCGCCTGATCAGCTCGTTCGCGAGCCCGTCGGTGCCCGGCAGGAACGCGGAAGCGATCACGAGCAGCGGCACCATCGCCGTGAACGCGAGCGACCCGAGCGCGACGGAGCGCTCGACGAACTGCATCGCCACAAGCCGGTCGAGCGAGGCGCGCGTCAGCGCGAGGGCGCGCGGCAGATATGGGCGCTCAGGCCGCACCCGTCTCGTCGTCGCGCCGGCGCCGCAGGTTCCCGACCAGCAGCGAGATGACCGTCACGAGGTAGATCTGCCCGGTCAGCATCTCCAGCACCGCGACCGCGCGACCGCCGCGCGTCGCCGGCGAGAGGTCGCCGTAGCCGGTCGTCGTCATGGAGGTGAAGCTGAAGTAGACGCGCTGGCTTGCGCTCCCGTCGGTGCCCTGCGCGAAGTACGGGCCGGGGCCGAGCTTCGCCATCGCCGAGATCACGAACGAGAAGACGATCCCAACCAGCAGGTACACCGCGAGCGCGCCGGCGACCGCCTGCACTGTGACGCCGTGTGCGCCCAGCAGCACGGCGAGCCCGCGCACGAGCTGCACGAGCGTGACGAGCACGAGCACCGCGCTCACGATGGCGCCGACGCCCTGCGGGATCCACTCGAAGCCGACCGCGGCGAAGACGGCGAGCGTCGCGACCGCGAGCGCCAGGCTTGCGCGCTTGCGCAGCTCGAGGTCGCCGCGGCTCGTCACGACCACGGTCAGCAGCATCCCGCCCGACAGCAGCAGCCCGATAGCGGGGCTCCACGACGACTCCGGCGCGATGATCAGGAACACGACGGTGACGAGCGCGACCGCCAGCACGATCCCGTAGCGGTGGCCGCCCTCCACTCCCAGCATTCTCTCGCGCGGAACGTGCATGCCCTGATGCACAGCATTCCCAGGACCGCGGCGGATAGATGGGGTAGACAGCGATGGGACAGGCGCGATCATTCAGCGATGGTGCGTGTGACCGTCCGGCTTTCCGAGGAGCTGGCCGCCGCATTGGAGCGCGCGGCGCGCCGGCGCGGCGTGTCGAGAGCGGCTGTGGTTCGCGAGGCGCTTGCGAAGCTGTTGGGTCCCGAGGAGGCCGCCGAGGACGAGGCGCTGAAGCGGGCGCTGGCGGCCGCGGGCTGTGGCTCGTCGGGCATTCCGGATCTGGCCGTGCGCCACGACGACTACACGTTCGAGCCGTGACGTTCGTCGACACGTCGGTTCTGCTCCCGTTCCTCGATCGGGACGACGGGTTGCACGACGAAGCCGTCGCGGCGAGGACGCCGGTCCTGGCGGAGCGGCGCGGTATCACGCATAACTACGTGGTCGTCGAGGCGGAGGCGCTCGCGATGCGCCGGCTTGGCAGAGCCCTCACGCGACATCTGATGAAGGACGTCCTACCGCTCATCGAAGTCGCCTGGATCACGCCCGAGCTACACGCGCGTGCCATCGAGTCACATCTCGCCGACATGCGTCGGCGCTCCTCGCTCGTCGACCACGTCAGCTTCGCGGTGATGCGCGAGCGCGGAATCAGAGAGGCGCTCGCGCTCGACGGACACTTCCGCGAAGCGGGCTTCGCGGTCAAGCCCTGACGGAGGCGTTCAGAGCGCCAGCGCCAGCGGCTGTTCCAGCAGCGCGCGGATGCGGGCGAGCAGTTGGGCCGCGTCGGCGCCGTAGAGAATGCGGTGGTCGGCCACGAGCGTGAGCGTCATGCGCTTGCCGGGAATGACCGCGCCGTCCACCACCACGGGCACGTCGCGCAGCGCGCCGACCGCGAGGATGCCGGCCTGCCCGCCGTTGACGATCGCGGTGAACTCGGTCACGCCGAACATGCCGAGGTTCGAGACGGTGAACGTGCCGCCGCTCAACTCGGGCGGCGTGATCGCACCCGACCGCACGCGCGCTGCGAGCGCGCGCGTCTCCAACGCGATCTCGCCGAGCGACTTCTGGTCGGCGTCGAACACGGTCGGCACGATCAGCGCGTTCTCGGCGGCGACAGCGACGCCGACGTTCACGCGCTCGTACCGCTCGAAGCGGCCGTCCCTGTAGGCGCCGTTCGCGCGCGGGAATTCGCGCAGCGCGAGCGCGGCCGCCTTCACGACGTAGTCGTTGAACGACGGCGCCGGGTGCTCGTCGCTAGCGAGCGCCTTGAGCTGCTCGCGCACTTCGACGGCCGCCGCCATGTCCACCTCGGTCGAGACGTGGAAGTCCGGCACGGTCGCCTTCGCCTCGGCCATCCGCCGCGCGATCGTCTGCTGCGTCCGCGACAGCTCCTCCACCGTCGTCTCGCCCTTGCCGCCGCCGCGTTCGCCGGGCGTGACCGCCGCCGGGACGGCCTGCGGCGCGGCGGGCGTGGCCGGGGCAGGGGCCGGCGCGGCCTGCGCCGCCTCGACGTCCGCCTTCACGATCCGCCCGCCCGGACCTGTGCCGGTGAGCGAAGCAAGGTCCACGCCCTGCTCGCGCGCCAGCCGCCGCGCGATTGGGGAAGCCTTCACACGTCCGTTGGCGGCCCTGGCGGCGGGCATCGAGGGGGAAGGAGCTGGCGGCTCGACCGGCGCAGCCGACGCCGATCGGGCGGGTGGCGCGGGTGAGGCGATTTCCGCGGACTTGTCCGTGGAATCGCCTTCACCGGCGACAGGACCCGCCCGCCGCGCGGCCTGACCCTCAGACGAGCCGTCACCGCCAATGCGCGCAATCAGCTCCCCGATCGGCAGCGTGTCGCCCTCCGACGCGACGATCTCCAGCACGCCGTCGGCGTCGGCCTCGTACGTCATGTTCGCCTTGTCCGTCTCGATCTCGACGATCTCATCGCCGCGCGAGACCTCCTCGCCCGACGACACGAGCCATCTGAGGATCGTGCCCTCCTCCATCGAGTCGGACAGGCGGGGCATGACGACGTCGGGCACGGCCTCAATCCTCTCTCAAACGTCCCGCAGCGTCGCCAGCGCGGCGTCGACGACCTGCGGCTCGTGGGGAAATGCGATCTGCTCAAGCGGCTTCGAGTACGGCATCGGCACGTCCGCGCCGGTCACGCGCCCGACCGGCGCGTCGAGCCAGTCGAACGCCTGCTCCTGGATCAGCGCCGCCAGGTTCGCGCCGACGCCGCCGTGCGGCCAGCCCTCCTCGACGATCACGCAGCGGTTCGTCTTGCGGACCGACGCGAGGATCGTGTCGAGGTCGAGCGGGCGCAGCGTGCGCGGGTCGATCACCTCGGCGGAGACGTCGTGCTGGTCGGCGAGCGTCTCGGCCGCTCGCGAAGCGGTCAGCGCCATGCGCGAGATGCCGACGATCGTCACGTCGTCGCCCTCGCGCCGCACCGCGGCCTTGCCGAACGGCACGAGGTGGTCTCCGTCGTCCGGGTCGGGCACGTCGCCGCGCTGGCCATACAGGTACTCGTGCTCGATGAAGATCACGGGGTTGTCGTCGCGGATCGCCGACTTCAACAGCCCCTTCGCGTCCGCCGGCGTCGACGGCACCGCGACGAGCAGTCCCGGCACGTGCAGGTACAGCGCCTCGAACGAGTGCGAGTGGGTCGGCCCGAGCTGGTGGCCCGCGCCCTGCGGCATCCGCACGACGAGCGGCACCGCGACCTGCCCGCCGAACATGTAGCGGATGTGCGCGGCATGGTTGACGATCTGGTCCATCGCCAACAGCGAGAAGTTGATCGTCATCAGCTCGACGACTGGGCGCGTCCCGGTCATCGCCGCGCCGACGCCCATACCGACGATCGTGTTCTCGGAGATCGGCGTGTCGCGCACGCGCGTCTCGCCGAACTCCTCCAGCAGTCCGGCGGTCACCTTGTAGGCGCCGTTGAAGACGCCGATGTCCTCGCCCATGAGGAAGACGCGCTCGTCGCGCGTCAGCTCCTCGCGCAGCGCCTGGTTCAAAGCCTCGCGGTAGCGCACGACTGCCATGCTCAGCCGCCGCGCTCGCCGTTGTGGTTGCGCTCGCTCTGGGCGTCGTCGGCCGGGCGCGGGGCATCGCCGGACTCGTGCGGCCCGGCCGCGTGCTGGTCGTACTCCTCGCGCGTGCTGGGATGGACGCCGCGCTCGCGCTCGTCCTCGCCGCGGTGCACGTCGGGCGTGCGCTCGTCGACCGAGTACCAGCCGCGCACCTGGTCGCCGAGCACGTACACGTTGTCGTAGAGCGACTCGGGCGCCGGGAACGGGGAGCTGTCGGCGAAGGCGACCGCCTCGTCAACCTTCGCGACGGCCGCGCTGTCCGACGCCTCGACCGCCGCCTCGTCCACCACGCCAGCCTCGATCAACCGCGACGCCCACAGCGCGATCGGGTCGCGTCTGCGCCACTCGGCGACTTGCTCTCTCGTGCGGTACTCCTCCGGGTCGGCCATCGAGTGGCCGCGGAAGCGGTAGGTGATCGCCTCGACCAGCATCGGTTGGCGCTCCTCGCGGGCGCGCTTCAAAGCGTCGCCGACGACGCGGTAGGTGTCGGCGACGTCCATCCCGTCGCAGCGCACGCCCGGCACGCCGAACGACTCGCCCTTGCGCTGCAGGTCGGTCACCGCCGAGTGCCGCGCCAACGCGGTCCCCATCCCGAACTGGTTGTTGGTGACCATGAAGACGACGGGCAGTCTCCACAGCGCGGCCAGGTTCATCGTCTCGCCGAACGTGCCCTGGTTCGACGCGCCGTCGCCGAACATGCAGAGCGTCGCGTCGCCCGTTCTCAGCAGGTCGGCCGAGAGGCCGAAGCCGGCCGCGATCGGCAGGTTGCCGCCGACGATCCCGTAGCCGCCCATAAAGCGCCGCTCGAGGTCGAACATGTGCATCGAGCCGCCGCGCCCGCGCGAGCAGCCGCCCTCCTTGCCGAACAGCTCCGCCATCACCGCCTCCGGCGGCGTGCCGCGCGCGATCGCGTGGCCGTGCGAGCGGTAGGTGGAGATCAGGTAGTCGCGCTCGCGCAGCGCACGCGCTGCGCCGACGATCGTCGCCTCCTCGCCGATCGCAAGGTGCAGGAAGCCGCCGATCTTGGCCTTCGCGTACAGCTCCCCGGCACGCTCCTCGAAGCGGCGGATCAGCTGCATCGTCGCGAGCCACTCGCGCGCCGCGTCCGGCTCGGGCAGCGGCGCGGGACCGGCGTCCGTCTCGCTCCGGCCGCGTCTGGCTGCCGGTGTGGTGGCCATGCGAGTGACCTTACCCGTCGCGCTGCTCGGCCTCCCGCCAGGCGGCCAGGAACTCGTCCGCCTGCAGGTGGCTGAGATCCTCGCGCAACGCGCGCATGAGCCGGCGCGCCTGCACCGGCGGCAGGTCCCAGAACAGCACGACCTCGCCGCTGTCGATCTCGACGACCTCGACGTGATCGATCCGTCGCGGACTCGCGAGCCATGCGGGACCGGCGCCGCCGCGCGTCACGATCAGGCGGTAGGCGCGGCGCGCGGTCACGCGGACGCCGCCTCCGCCTCCGCCGCGGCGAGCGCCGCGGCCGCCCGTTCGACCGCGTCGATGCCCTCGTACACGGCGCCTCCGGCGACGATCGCCGGGACCTGCGTCACGCCCGCCGCCGCCGCGCTTGCCGTGGCCGCGTCGAGCGCCGCCGCCACCGGTCTGCGGCCGAGCGCCTGGAGCACCGCGCGCGGATGCATCTCGCACGCGGCCGCCGCGATCACGACGGTGTCCTCGTCGAGCGCGCGACCGCCGGCGAACGCCTGCCGGAACGCTGCGAGCGCGAATGCGACCGCGCGGCCGATCTGCTTCGCGTACGTCGCGCCGACCATTGCGACGCGCGTGTCCTGCTGCTGCCAGCCGGCCGGCCAACGCAGCGGCTGGAGATGCTGCGTCTGCGCGCGCGCCTCGATCGCGGCGCGGCGCTCGACCGCATCGGCGCCGGGCGCGCGCGGCAGGTCCGCGGCGTGGATCGGCACCCACTCCGGCACGACCGGCAGCTCCGCCATCACGCGCTCGGCAGCCAGGTAGCACTCCGGGCTGCCGAGATCGAAGTAGAAGACGGGCTGCGGCGCGCCCGCGTCAGCAGGCGCGCCTGAGTGCTGCGTGACCGAGAGCCCGTGCTCGGACATGCCGGGTGGTTCCTACCCGTGGATCAGCCAGCCGTCGGCGGCGCGCGCAGCCTCCATCACGCCCTCCGAGAGCGTCGGGTGGCCGTGCACCATGCGCGCGACCTCCGGGTAGCCGCCCTCGAGCGCGCGCGCGTTGACGAGCTCCTGGATCAGCTCGGTCGCCTTCGCGCCGATGATGTGGCCGCCGAGCAGCTCGCCGTATCTCTTGTCGCCGACGATCTTGATGAGGCCGGTGCGATCGCCGTAGACGGTGCCCGCGCCGACGGCGCCGTAGGGCACTCTGCCGACGACGACGTCGTGGCCGGCCTCCTTCGCCTGCGCCTCCGTGAGGCCGAAGCTCGCGACGTTCGGCGTGCAGAAGGTCGCGCGCGGGATGTCGACGTAGGCGATCGGGTGCGTCTCGTTGCCGGCGATGTCCTCGGCGGCGATGATGCCCTCGTCGGACGCCTTGTGCGCGAGCGCGGGGCCGGGGACGATGTCGCCGATCGCCCAGATCCCTCTTGCCGAGGTGCGCAGCGCGCCGTCCACGACGAGCAGGCCTCTGTCGTCGACCTTCACGCCGGCGTCCTCGAGCCCGAGGCCCTCGACGTCGGCGCCGCGGCCGGCCGCGATCACGAGGTAGTCGACTTCACCCTGCTCGCCGCCGTAGGTGAAGGTGACGGAGTCCTTGCCATCTCTCACGTTCTCCACGAGCGTTCTGGTGAAGATCTGCATCCCCTGTCTCTTGAGCCCGCGCTCGGCGAGCTTCGAGATGTCGGCATCCTCCGTCGGGAGCACGCGGTCGAGCGCCTCGAACAGCAGCACCTCGACGCCGAGGCGCGCGTAGGCGGAGGCGATCTCCGCGCCGGACGCGCCGGCGCCGACGACCGCCAGCTTCTTCGGCAGCGAGTCGAACGCCCACGCCTCCTCGGTGCCGATCACGCGGCCGCCGAACTGCGTGCCGGGGATCGGCTTCTTGACGGAGCCGGTCGCGAGGATGATGCCCTTGGCGGCCGTGTACTCCGTTCCATCCTTGGCGGACCCGACGCGCACCGTGCCGTTGCCCGTCACCGCCCCGAAGCCCTCGATGAAGTCGATCTTGTTGCCTCTGAAGAGGCCGCCGACGCCGCCGGTGAGCGTCTTGATGACTCTCTTGCGGCGCTCGTTGACCTTCGCGAAGTCGATCGTGCGTCCGGAGACGTCGATGCCGAACTCGCCGGCCTCGTCGATCTCGGACACGATGTCAGCCGTGCGCAGCACGGCCTTGGCGGGAATGCAGGCGTAGTTGAGGCATCGTCCGCCGATCACGTCCTTCTCGACGACGGCGGTCCGCATCCCGAGCTGAGCGGCGCGAATCGCCGCCACGTAACCCCCGGGACCGGAACCGATGACGATGCAGTCATATGCGGATTCGGGCATGGCGGCGAGTGTATGTCACCCCTTCTTCGGGCCGCTTTCCGGGATCTGGCCGACCCCCCGTTCGGCGTATCGCCTACCCGCCGAGCGCGGCCTTGAGCGACTCCGGCAGCGGCATCGCTCTGCCCGCCGCGTAGTCGTAGCCGACGACGGTGCCGTAACCCTCGGCGACGAGACGCTCGTCGTTCACCACGCGCATCTCGAACGCGAGCTGCACGCTCGAGCGCGCGACCTCCGCCGGCTTCACGCACGTACGGATCTCCTCGTCGAAGAACGCCGGCGCGCGGTAGTTCACTCTCAGCTCGGCGAAGATCAGCCCGAAGCCTCTGCGCGTGATCGGGTCGTTGCCGATCAGTTGCGAGAGGAACTGCACGCGCGCGTCCTCGAAGAAGCTGAGCGCCGCCACGTTGTTGAGGTGGCGCATCGCGTCGACGTCGCCGAAGCGGATGCGGTCGACGTGGCAGAACGCCCAGCCGTCGACCGTCACGGCGTCGGCCGCCGCTCGGGCATCTGGATGCGCGCCATCGCGCGGACCAGCTTCCAGAACAGCCAGCCGCCCAAGCCGATGACCGCGAGGCACAGCCCGGCCGCCCACGCGTTCGAGGCGACGAGCAGCGAGAGTGCGGCGACGATCAGTTGGAACGCGAGCAGCGCCTCGAAGCCGAGCACCGCCCAGTAGCGCACGTTCCACATGCCCCATGCGGCGAGCAGCAGGATCGCCGCAAGCAGCAGTGCGCCGGCGAGCGATCCCTTCCCCCCGATGCGCGCGCCCGTCGCGTAGCCGACGACCACGAGCACGGCCAGCACCGCGGCGACGAGCGCTCCGGCGGTCACCGCCCCAGGACGCTCACCCTTGGCCAACGGTATGAGCTGCGCGCGGATCTCCGCGTTGCGCTCCTCGGAGCTTCTGCGTCTGTTCTCAGCGTCGGCCAACGCCGGCCTCCTGCGGAAGCGCACCGCGCAATGCGCGCGCGGTCGCCTCGGTGTCCGCTGCCGCGGTGAGCGCGCGCACGACGACGACGCGTGTCGCGCCTGCGGCTACGACGTCGCCGACGTTCGTCGCGTCGATGCCGCCGATCGCGAACCACGGCAGCGCGCGCGGCGCGCTTGCCGCGTGGCGGATCAGCTCCAGTCCGACGGCGGGGCGGCCGGGCTTCGTCGGCGTCGCGTGGACTGGGCCGACGGCGAAGTAGTCGACGTCCGCGACGGCCGCGTCCTCGACCTGCGCCGGCGTATGCGTCGAGCGGCCCAGCAGCACGTCCTCGCCGACGAGCGCGCGCGCGTCGGCGACGGACATGTCGTCCTGGCCGACGTGGACGCCGTCGGCTTGCGCCGCGTCGGCGAGGTCGGGACGGTCGTTGAGCACGAACAGCGCGCCGTGCGCGTCGGCCGCGGCGCGGAACGTGCGTGCCGCGGCGAGCAGGGCGTCGTCGGTGAACGCCGGATCCTTCTCCCGCAGCTGGATCACGTCCACGCCGCCGCGCAGCGCCGCGTCGAGGAACGCGCGCAGGTCGCCGCGCCCGTCACCGCGTGCGCCGCACACGAGGTACAGCCGCGCATCGCGCAGCCGCGCGCGCCGTTCGTCACCGACCGCAGAAGCCATCGTCACCGAATCTTGGCAGTCAGTGCCGGCCGGGGCAGCGCAGCCGCGCGGGCGGGTCGATCGAGAGGCGCTGGATGCCGTGGAAGCCGAGCGTCTCGTAGCGCACGACGAGCTCGAAGACCTCGTCAGTGCTCACGGCATACGGGCCGCTGCATGACGAGTGCGCCAGTTGCAGCCAGCCGTGGAAGTGGTCCCCGGACGCGATGCGCTCCACGCCCACTGGGCGCTGCAGGCCCGCCAGCGTGGGCGCGGACGTCACGTCGTCGCGGTGCGTCATCACGTCGACGTCCGGCGGTGCTTCGTCGTAGGCGTGGATCGAGCGCACCGTCACGGCCGCTGGGCCCTCGTTGCCGATCATGAACGGGAGCTCGGCGGTGGCGCGAGACCAGTCGCCGCCGGTGCCGAACCCGAACGACGTATCGGAGTGGCGACCGTCAAACGCGGCCGCCAGCGGATGCAGCGGTCGGTACGCGAGCGCGACGACGGCCACGACGGCGATCGCGGCGATCGTGCCGACGAGCTCCCAGCGGTTCGGTCTCCAGCGTGGCGCCGGCCGCGGCACGAGCGCGACGTTGCGCGCCACGACCACGATCAGCGCGAAGCCTGCGGCCGTGAGGCTCTTGTCCGCATCGAGGCTTGCCAGCGCGAATGCAATCGCGGTCGCGACGGGCACGATCCGCATGTCCCAAGCGTCCGTCCAGGTGCGTACACAGCGACGCCCCGCCCAGGCGAACAGCCAGCAGGCGAGCGCCGTCTTCGCCGCGTAGCTGGTCCACGCCCAGCTGTCGTCCCCCGTCGCCGGCAGCCGCAGCAGGTCCGCGTCTCCGTCGAGGCGGCTCAGCTCCAGCAGGATCTTGACGCCCGCAATGGCAAAGCTGCCGACCACCGCCGCGACCCCCGCGAGGACGGTCATCCGCATCCAGGTGGGTCGCTCGCCGGGCGCGTGCGCCGGCGCGGTGAGACTCGCCTCGCTCGCCTCCATCTTCCGGATCGTAGGCGCGCGTACGACGCCGCGCGCCGGCAGCGGCGCTACGCCCGCAGCCCCTCCAGCAGCGCCAGCAGCGGGCCCTCGACCTCGGCGCGCGCGGCGGCCGGGTCGGCGGCGTTGGCGATCATCATCGACGCCTCGACCATCGCGCCCATCAGCATGTGCGCGAGCGGCTGCACGTCGCGCTTGCGCAGCAGGCCGGCGTCCATCGCCTCGCCCAGCGCCATCGTCAGCACGCCGAGCCAGTGCTGCGCGTCGACCTCGCGCCACTCGGCCCAGCCGAGCACGGCCGGCGCGTCGAGGTGCGAGATGCGGATCACGGCCGGGTTCTCGCAGGTGTCGAGGAAGGCGCGCACGCCGCGCGTGAGTGCCTCCATCGCGTCGGCGCTGCCGGCGGTCTGCGCGACGATCTGCTGCAGCAGCTCGTCGGCGAGCTGCTCGTGGACTGCACGGAAGAGGTCGCGCTTGTCGGCGAAGTGGTGGTAGAGCGCGCCGCGGGTCACATGTGCGGTGCGCACGATCTCCTCCGTGCCGACGTCGGCGTAGCCGCGCGCGGCGAACAGCTCGCGCGCGACGCGCAGCAGCTCGGCGCGCGTGGCGGCGGCCTGCTCCTCCCGTTGCATACCGTCTGTATGCTACGGACATACAACCTGTATGTGAATGGAGGCGGGAGCCCATGGGACACGCACACTGGCGCGCTGAGGAGCTGGGGCCCGCGCGCACGTTGGAGCTCGACGGCGGGCGGCTGAACGTGCACGTCAGCGGCGAAGGCCCGGCTGTGGTCTTCGTCCACGGCGTGCTCGTCAACGCGAATCTGTGGCGCGGCGTCGTGCCGCGGCTTGACGGCTTCACGCGCGTGGCGATCGACATGCCGCTCGGCTCGCACCGCGTCGCGATGCCGGCGCGCAGACTCACGCCCGACGATCTCGCTGCGCTGATCGGCGAGGCGATCGAGGCGCTCGGACTGACTGACGTCACGCTCGTCGGCAACGACACCGGCGGCGCGCTCTGCCAGATCGCCGCCTCGCATCGCCCGGACTGGCTGGGGCGCCTCGTCCTCACCTCGTGCGACGCGTTCGAGCGCTTCCCGCCCGCGATGCTCAAGCCGCTGTTCGCGCAGTTGCGCCTGCCCGGCGGCGCGCTGGCGGCACTCACGCCGATGCGCGTGCGCGCGGCGCGCCGACTCCCGGTCGCCTACGGCTTGCTGACGCACGCGCCGATCCGCGACGAGCCGTCGGACTCGTACGTGCTGCCCGCGTTGCAGGACGCCGACATCCGCGCCGACCTCGTGCGCGTCGCGCGCGGCATCGACGCCTGCCACACGATCCAGGCAGCGGAGCGGCTGAAGGCGTTCGACCGCCCGGCGCTGATCGCCTGGTCGGCGGACGACAAGTTCTTCCCGCGCGAGGACGGCGAGCGGCTTGCGTCCACGATCCCCGGCGCGCGCTTCGAGCTGATTCCCGGCGCCCGCACGTTCTCGCCAGAGGACAGACCGGGCGAGCTCGCGGATCTGATCGCCGAGTTCGCGCGCGAGACGGCAGCCGAGACACGGGCCGCCTGAGCCGGTATTGCGTCTAGCGAAGCGCGGCGCCGATCGCGGCGTGGATCCCCTTGATGGAGATCATCAGGTGCATCTCGTCAGTTGGTGAGGGCTCGAGGCCGTGGTACAGGTAGAACGCGCGCGCCTCGGTCGAGGCTGCGTGCACCAGCAGCGCTCGAATCCCGACCGTCTCGGCCGCGGCCGCCGCGCGCGTCATCGCATCGCGCAGCAGAAAGCTGCCCAGGCCGCGACCCTGGACCGAGCGGTCGACTGCCAGGCGTGCAAGCAACACGGCCGGGATCGGGTAGCGCGGCATACCGCGGGCGACGCGCCGCGTGGCGTCGTCGTGCGCGATCTCGGCGACGGTGAGCGCGTGGTATCCGACCACGCGCGCTTGGTCCGCGTCGGTCGTGACGTACGTCCGCGCCGACCCGACGCCCGACGCACTGCGCGCGTGCTTCAGGAGCCAACTGTCAAGCGCACCGTCGCCGGACGTGAACCCTCCCAGCAGGTGTTGCGTCGCGAGCGGCTCGGGATCACTGAACCGAGGCATCACTGCGCCTCGCGAGTCGGACGCGTTACTCGGGGCGTGGGCGCCGGAACAGCTCGACGATCGCCGGCGCAGGGTCGCCGGGACGGTCGAGCGCGTCGTTGAACGCCGACCACTGCTGCTCGGAGAGCACGAACCGGGTGCGATCGGCGAGCACTCGCTCGGCGCGCTCGCGGGCGCTCTCGACCACGAACTCGGAGAGCGACTCGTCTGCGGCGCTCGCGGCGCGGCGGAACAACGCGTCGTCGGTCGACCCGATGCGGACGTTGAGCCGGTGGGCTTTCAGCTCGCTCACGCGACGAAGTGTACGCACCATGTGCGCACATGTCACTCACCGCTCGCAAGGTACGCGCGCCCTGCTTCCGTGATCTCCCAGACGCCGCGCGGCGACGTATCGCTCAGCAGGCCGCGCTCCTTCATGCGCAGGCGCGCGAAGCGGACCCGGTTTCGCCACCGCATCTCGCCAAGTCTCTGGCGCTCGAGATCGCGCGGCGTCAGACGATCCTGCAGGCGCTCCCACACGGCCTCGATCACGTCGGTCGCCGCCATGCTCCCTCCGGCCTCGGCAACGACCGCGAGGATGGGCCGCCAGTACTCCCGCTCCGGCAGGATCGACCCGGGGGCGGCTCGGCTCGTCGTCGCGGCGGCCGCCGTAGGGTCGGGCGTCTCGCCGCTGTGGCCGAGCAGACGGCGGATCACGTCCTCGGGGGTGTCGTCGAACGACTCCGCGTGAGCCAGGAGCTGCCGGTAGAGCTCCTCGCTGATCCGAATATCGCGCACACTTGGAATATAGCATAGGTACTGTGCACTTATTGCACTTTCCTGGTGCTTGAGCGCGGGCCTGCGGCACGCGACGAGGCGGCGCTACCATCGCCCCTACGGGAGCCCTCAACCGGGCTGAGAGGGCGGCACTCCGGCCGCCGACCGTCAGAACCTGATCCGGGTCATGCCGGCGCAGGGAAGGAGCACGTGCCCCACACCACCCACCGCTTCGACGTCGCCATCGTGGGCGGCGGCATCGCCGGCCTCAGCGTCGCCTGGCGGGCGCAGCAGCGCGGCTTGCGCACCGTCGTGCTCGAGCGCGACCGGCTTGCGCACGGCGCCACGCACGTCGCCGCCGGCATGCTCGCGCCGATCAGCGAGGCGCGCGTCGGCGAGCGGGGGCTGCTGGCGCTCAGCCGCGCCTCGCTGGACCGCTACCCGGCCTTCGTCGACGAACTCCAAACCGCATCGGGCCGCGACCCTGGCTACAGCGCGTCCGGCACCATGCTCGTCGCGCGCGACCGCGACGAGGCGGAGGCGCTCGACCGCGAGCTGGCCGAGCGCGAGGCGATGGGCCTGCCGGTCGAGCGGCTGCTGCCGAGCGAGGCGCGCCGCCGCGAGCCGGCCCTCGCGCCGACGCTGCGCCTCGCGCTCGACGTCCCCGGCGATCACGCGATCGACCCGCGCGCGCTGAGCGCCGCGCTGGCTGCCGCGGTCGAGCGAGCCGGCGGCGCCTTGCACGAGCGGGCGCAGGTCGCGCGCGTGCTGGTGAGCGACGACGGCGGGCGCGTCGAGGGCGTCGAGCTGGCGGCGCCCGGCGCGCCGGCTGCCGGCGACGGCGCGGCGCGCGCGACCGGCGAGCAGATCCACGCCGACCAGGTCGTGCTTGCCGCCGGCGCCTGGGTCGACACGCTGGACGGCCTTCCCGCGCACGCGCGCGTACCGGTGCGGCCGGTCAAGGGGCAGATCATGCGCCTGCGCGACCCGGCCGGTCCGGGTCTCCTCTCCCGCGTGATCCGGATGCAGCCCAGCTATCTCGTCCCGCGCGGCGACGGTTGCTACGTGCTCGGCGCGACGATGGAGGAGCAGGGCTTCGACACCGCACCGACCGCCGGCGGGATCTTCGAGCTGCTGCGCGACGCGATCGAGCTGGTGCCGGGTGTCGCGGAGCTGCAGATCGAGGAGGTGGCCGCCGGCCTGCGACCCGGCACGCCCGACAACGCGCCCGTGCTCGGCCCGGGCGCGCTCGCCGGACTGCAGTGGGCGGCCGGCTGCTTCCGCCACGGGATCCTGCTCGCGCCGATCGTCGCCGACACGCTTGCCGCGACGCTTGCCGGCGAGCCGCTGCCAGCGGTCGCGCAGCCGTTCGGCGCGGCGCGCTTCGCGCGCCAGGCGGTGACCACGTGATCTCCGTCCAGCTCAACGGCGCGTGGCAGGAGCTGGACGACGGCGCGACCGTCGCCGACGCGGTGCAGCTGCTCGGCGTCGCGCTCGACGCGCGCGGCGTCGCCGTCGCGGTGGACCGCGAGGTCGTGCGTCGCGGCGCCTGGCAGGAGACGCCGCTCGCACCAGGCGCGCGCGTCGAGATCCTCACCGCGATCCAAGGGGGATGATGCAGGCATGAGCATCGAGGCGAACGCGACGCATGAGGACCCGCTCGTCATCGCGAACCGCACCTTCGACAGCCGCCTGCTGCTCGGCACCGGCGGCTTCCGCTCGCTGGAGGAGATGGCGGAGGCGATCCGCGTCAGCGGCACGGAGCTGGTGACGGTTGCGCTGCGCCGCGTCGACCCGCAGCAGCGTGGCTCGATCATGGACGTGCTTGCCGACGCCGGCGTCGCCGTCCTGCCGAACACGGCCGGCTGCTACACCGCGCGCGACGCGATCACGACCGCGCAGCTTGCGCGCGAGGCGTTCGAGACCGACTGGGTCAAGCTCGAGGTGATCGGCGACGACCGCACGCTGCTGCCTGACGCCGTCGAGCTGCTCGCGGCCGCGGAGGCGCTCGTCGCCGACGGCTTCGTCGTGTTGCCGTACACGACCGACGACCCGATCCTTGCGCGCCGCTTGGAGGACGTCGGCTGCGCGGCGGTCATGCCGCTCGGCTCGCCGATCGGTTCGGGGATGGGGATCCGCAACCCGTACAACATCGCGATCATCCGCGAGCGGACCGAGCTGCCGGTCGTGCTCGACGCCGGCGTCGGCACCGCGTCCGACGCAGCGCTGGCGATGGAGCTCGGCTGCGACGCGGTGCTGTGCGCGAGCGCGATCTCCCGCGCGCACGACCCGGTCGCGATGGCGCGCGCGATCCGCGCCGGCGTCGAGGGCGGGCGGCTCGCGCGGCGCTCCGGGCGCATCCCGCGGCGTCTGCACGCGGAGGCTTCGACGCCCGATGCCGGCCTGCCCGACTTCGGCGTCGGCACGCCGGTCGATGAGTGACGCGCGCGAGCCCGCCGCAGCGCGGCCCGCGGTCCGTACGACCGACGCGCTGCTCGACGACTGGGAGCGTGCGTGGTGCGGACGGGACGCGGCGGCGTTTGCGCCGCTGTGCGATCCGGCGATCCAGTACGAGGATCCGTTCACGCGCGATCCGTTGATCGGCGTTGACGAGCTGGCGACGCATGCCGAGCGTCTCTGGCAAGGCTTCCCGGATGTGCGCGTCGAGCGCGCCGGCGAGCGGCTCGCCGCGGCCGGCGCGGGCTTCGTCGCGGCGCCGGTGAAGGTCACGGGCACGCATCGCGGCATGCTTGATGGGCTGCCGGCAACAAGACGCTTCGTCGTCGTGCATGGCGTCGTGTGGTGCGAGCTGCGGGGTGGCCGGCTGCTGCGCGTTCGCGCGTTCTTCGACCGCTACGAGGCCGCCGTCCAGCTTGGCGTGCTGCCTCGTTCCGGCACGCTCGGCGAGAAGGCGCTGCTCGCGCTGCGCGGTTTCGGCGTCCGCGCGCGGCGCGTGTAGTCCAGCCGTCTCAGCCGTCGAACGTCACCAGCAGCGGCGCATGGTCTGACAGCCCTGCGCGCGCCGGCGTCTCCGCGTGCGCGTGCGCGTGCGCGAGCCCGCGCGTGAAGACGTGGTCGACGTCCGATCTGCCGACATGCGCGAACCCGGGCAGGCGCGGGTCGCGCAGGTTGAGGTCGCCGCCGAACACGAGCGGCGCGTCGCCCGCCCAGGCCAGCACACACGCGCGCGCGAGTGCGAGCTCACGGCGCGCGCGTGGCGGATGCGTCGAGGCGTGCGCGTTCGCGAACCAGCGACCGTCGGCGACCTGCACCGCATGCAGCACACGTCGCTCGGGCCACACGCACATGCGTCGTCGTGCTTGCGCCCGGATGCCGCCGAGCCCGCGCACGAGCAGTGCGTTGCAGCCGCCTCCGTTGGCCTTCAGCAGCTCCGGTCGCCGCGATGCGGCAGTGCGTCGCAACGGCAGCAGCGCGTTGCGCGAGGTGAGCGCGAAGCGCACGTCGGCGTCGCACGCGCACGCCAATGCCACGGGCCACCACGGCGGCACCTCTTGAAGCAGTGCGACGTCCCACCGCCATCCGGCAAGACATTCGGCGAACGCGTCGAACAGGTCCTCGTCGCGAGGAGGAACGGCACGGCCGTGGAAGAGGTTCCACGTGAGCACGCGCAAAGACATGCATCGAACGTACACTTGCGCGCTTGCCGCGCCACCTGCTCACCGGAGAGGAGCTGTCTCGCGACGAGCTGCTCGCGCTGATCGAGCGCGCACACGAGCTCAAGGCCGAGCCGCTGTCGTCACGCGCGCTCGCGGGCAAGCACGTCGCGCTGATCTTCCAGAAGCCCTCCACGCGCACGCGCGTGTCGTTCGAGACCGGCATCGTCGAGCTCGGCGGTCACCCGCTGATCCTGCGGCCCGACGAGATGCAGCTGAGTCGCGGCGAGGCGCCGCGCGACACTGTCCTCGTACTGTCGCGTCACGTGCATGCGATCGGCATTCGCACCGGCCCCGACGAGCTCGTGCGTGAGCTCGCGGAGCATTCGTCCGTCCCTGTGATCAACATGCTCACTGCCGGTCACCATCCCTGCCAGGCACTTGCCGACTTGCTCACTTTGCGCGAGACGTTCGGGAGACTTGAAGGACTGACGTTGGCCTACGTCGGCGACGGCAACAACGTCGCTCGCTCGCTCGCCATCCTCGGAGGACGCGCGGGCGTCGAGGTGCGCATCGCGTCGCCCGACGGCTACCAGCTCGAACCGACTGCGAGTGCTTTCTTGACTGACGACCCGTACGAAGCGGTCGACGGCGCGCATGCCGTCTACACCGACGTGTGGGTCAGCATGGGCGATGAGGAGACCGCCGCCGAGCGCCGCCGCGCGCTCGCCTCCTATCGCGTCGACGACGCGCTGCTCGATCGAGCCGCGCCCGATGCGATCGCCTTGCACGACCTTCCCGCCCATCCGGGCGAGGAGATCTCGGCCGAGGTGCTCTACGGTGCGCGTCAGCGCATCTGGGACCAAGCCGAGAACCGGCGCCATGCCCAGAAGGCACTCATGGAGTTCCTGCTGCAGTAGGGTCGCGCCCGACCGGTCCGTCTGTCCACTACGAGGAGCATCGATGCCTCAGCCGAAGTCCCCCACTGCGAGAAGAGCGAGAAGAGCTGCCGCTCGCAGACCGGCTGCCAGACGTTCCGCAGCCGCTAGAAGAGCCACCGCGACCCGCGCTGCGAGAAGACCCGCGCGCAGAGCGGCGAGAAGAGCGGCCGCGAGAAGAACGACTCGCAGAGCCGCAGCGAGAAGAGTCGTGCGCAGAGCGGCCGCCAGAAGAGCCGCGCGGAGAACGACGAGAGCCGCCAGAAGAACGGCGCGTCCGGCGGCGCGCAGAGCGACCGCGAGAAGAGCGCCGCGCGCGACCGCCAGAAGACCGGCCGCCAGACGTCCGGCGCGCAGAGCGGCGAGAAGAGCGGGCGCGAGAAGAGCGTCCAGAAGAGCCTCCAGTACCACCGCGCCGACACGAGCGATCGGTGCCGCGGGTCGGCGTGCGAGCGGCGACTCCGTCACCCAGCTCGTCGAGGCGCTGCGCAAGCAGCTCGGCGAGGCCAGCGGCCTCGTTGACGAGCTGCTGCGAAAGGGTCGCGAGCAAAAGGACGACGTGCTCGCGAACCTCGACGAGCTGCTCGGCAAGGGCATCGAGCAGCTCGATCAGCTCGCGCGCAGACTCGAAGGCACGGCCACGAGCGCGCGTCGCGCAGAGTCGGTCGACCTGCTGCTCAGAGGCGCCGAGCGCGCCCGCGCGGCGGTCACGAGCGCACGGAGAAGGTGAGCTGTGGGGCGTTCCGGCTGACGGTCAGCCGGAACGCCCTGCGAGTCCGAGGTCCGCGAGCAGCGCGCCGAAGTCGAGCTCGGCGCCGGTCAGCTCGCCGAGCAGCTCCTCGGCGCTCAGGCGCTGGCCGTCGCGCCACAGCGCGCGCAGCGCGTCGCCCGCCTCGCGCCGCTCGAACCACTGCTCGCCGAAGCGCTCGCGCAGGTGCGCGCGCAGGTGCGTCTCGAGCGCCCACGCGCGCAGGTAGGCGGCGACGTAGAAGCCGGGATCGAGGTCGGCGAGGTAGGTCTCGCGCGGCCAGCGCACGCGCGCCGCTTGACCGAGCAGCGTCGCGTAGCGCTCGCGCAGCGTCGTGTCATCCGGCGGATCGGCACCGTGCACGTCGAGCTCGTAGGGCAGCTTGGCGGCGTAGCGGCGCAGATAGATCAAGCGCGTCGCGCGCGCGTGCGCGGCGAGCGTGCCGTCGGGGTCCTCGACGCCGAGCCGCGCGCGCAGCCAGGCGGGGTTCTCGACCAGGTGGTCGAACAGGAACGCGAACGCCTCCGTGATCGCGTTGTCGCCGAGGTGGCGGTACTCGAACGCGAGCGACGGGTCGACGTGCGCGAAGTGCTCGACGTGGCCGCCCTCGTGCAGCAGCGCGATGAAGTCGTCGCGCCCGCCGACCGGCGGCACGACGAGTCGCACGTCGTCCGGCACTCTGATCGCCACGCAGAACGCGCGCGGCGACTTGGCCGGCCGCGACTCGACGTCGAGGTGGACGTTGCGCTGCGTCGCCGGGTCGATGCCCAGGCCGTCGAGCGTCGCCTCGAAGCTCGGCATCAGCTGCGCGCCGTCGAACGCGGCGTCCGCCTCGGCGAAGCGGAACAGCCGCGGCAGGTCGGCGCGCCGCAGCTCGTCGAGCGTCGTGCCGGCGAGCGTGCGCTCGACCACCGGGCCGACGAGCGGCGCGTAGGCGTCCTCGGTCGCGCGGGTGAACGCGTTGGTCGCGCGCGCGAGACGGTCGAGGTCGAAGCCCTTCAACTGCTCGCACAGCACGCGGTAGCTCGGCCAGCCGAGCTCGATCGCTCTCGCGCGCGTGCGCTCGAGCATCTCGCGGTAGAGCGGGTTGAGGTGCGTCTCGGTCGCCTCCAGCCGCGCGGTCTCGATCGCGCGACGGCGCTCGCGGTCAGGCTCGTTCGCCTGCACGATCGTCGCCTCGCGGAACGGAATCGCCCTGCCGGTGCCGTCGTCGGGCGAGAGCATCAGGCCGGCCTCGCGCTCCGCCAGTTCGCCCTCGAGGTCAGTCGAGATCAAGCCCAGGTGCCCGTCGACAGCGAAGTCGAGCAGCATGCGCGCGCGCCGCGCCGCGTCCTCGCCGCGCGCGCTCGCGGCGTCCGCCTGCTCGCGCAGCCGCGCGACCGTCTCGGCGGTGAACAGCTCAGCGTGACGCGCGTAGATCGGCTCGACGTCGAACTCGGCTCTGAGCCCGGCGAAGTGCGCGTGGTACTCCTCGCCGAGCTCCGCCGTGAACGTCTCCGCTTGCAGTCGGTACGCAGCGAGGTCCATGAGCGTGCGATGCTAGCCGTCGTGTCCACCGCTCTGACGAGACGCCAGCGCCCCAACCGCGGGGACGAGCTGGAGCTGACGATCGACTCGCTCGCCTTCGGCGGCAACGGTGTCGCGCGCCACGACGGCTACGTCGTGTTCGTCGTCGCGGCGATTCCGGGCGACCGCGTGCGGGCGAGAATCACGCGCCCGAAGCGCGACTACGCGGAAGCGGTGTGCGTGGAGATACTCGAGCCGAGCGCGGAGCGGATCCCGCACACGGCGCCGCACCCCGGCGTCCCGTGGCAGGTGATGCGCTACGAGCGCCAGCTCGAGATCAAGGCGCAGCAGGTCGAGGAAGCGCTGCGGCGCATCGGCAAGCTCGACGGCTTCGCGATGGAGCCGATCGTGCCGGCGGCCGAGCAGTGGCGCTACCGCAACAAGATGGAATATTCGTTCGGCAACGACGACGCGGGCGACCTCGTCTACGGCTTCCATGCGCCCGGCCACTGGGAACGGATAGTTCCGATAGCGGACTGCCTGATCGCGTCCGAGCGCTCGAACGCCGCGAGCCGACAGGTGCTCGACTGGTGCCGGTCGAAGGGGCTCGTCGCGTGGGACCGCCGCACCCACACCGGCCAGTTGCGCAACCTCGTGGTGCGCGAGGGGCGACGCACGGGCCAGATCCAGGTGCGGCTCGTGACGATGCCGGGGCCGCTCGACGTCGACGGCCTTGCGGAAGCGGTCGACTGCGACGGCTTGCTGTGGACGCAGTACGACGGCGTCGGGGAGACGACCGCGCTTGGTGAGACGGAACTGATCGCCGGCACCGACTACCTCGACGAGGAAGTCAACGGGCTGCGCTTCCGCATCTCGCCGCACGCGTTCTTCCAGACGAACACCGAGATGGCGGAGAAGCTGTACGCGGTCGCGGGTGAGTACGCGGCGCTCGGCGGCTTCGAGCGCGTGTACGACCTCTACTGCGGCATCGGCACGATCGGTTTGACGATGGCGCCACGCGCGGCGGAGTTGTGGGGGCTTGAGCTGATCGAGCCGGCGATCGCCGACGCGATCTCGAACGCGCGCTTGAACGAGATCGACAACGCGCACTTCTTCGCCGGCGACGTGCGCGTGGCGCTGAGAGAACTGGTCAAGGAAGCCGGCTCACCCGACGTCGTGGTTGTCGACCCGCCGCGCGCCGGCCTCTCGACGAAGGTCGTCAGACGCATCATCGACAGCGCGCCGAAGCGCGTCGTCTACGTCTCCTGCAACCCGACGACGCTCGCCCCGAACGCGGCGCAGCTCGTCGAATCCGGCTACGTCCTGCGCAGAGTCACCCCGGTCGACATGTTCCCGCAGACGCCGCACATCGAGTGCGTGGCGCTGCTGGAGCGCGGCTGAGTCAGTCGCGCGCGCGGTAGCGTCCGGGTCGTGCCGGACGCGCGCATCGACGAGCTGACGATCGCCGACGAGCCGGCGACGTGGACGGCGCTCGGGTTCGCGGTCGAGGGCGCGGTGTGTCGCGTTGGGAGCGTGGGGCTGCGGCTCGCCGGTCGCGACGCGCGCGGCTCCGCCGTTTCCGGGCTCGCCGGTTGGACGCTCAGCGGTGTGACGAGCGATCGGCTCGACGGGCTGCCGACCCGCTGTCTCGGCGACGCTGCGCGCGAGCCGGGCGGCGAGGCGTCGCCGCATCCGAACGGCGTCACCGCGCTCGACCACGTCGTCGCGATCGCGCCGGCGCTCGACCGCACCGTCGCCGTGCTGCAAGCCGCCGGCCTCGACCTGCGCCGCATGCGCGAGGAGCCGACGCCGGCTGGCGCGCAGCGACAGGCGTTCTTCCGTTTGGGCGAGGTGATCCTGGAGGTCGTGCAGGCGCCAGACGACGCGCTGGCGCGCAGCGGCGGTCCGGACGGGCCGGCGTTCTTCTGGGGCCTCGCATTCAAGACCGCCGACCTCGACGCGACCGTCGCCGTGATCGGCGCAGAGCACTGCAGCAGCCCGCGCCCCGCCGTCCAGCCCGGCCGCCGCATCGCCACGCTGCGCCGCTCGGCCGGCCTGGCGCTGCCGGTCGCGCTGATGACGGACTGAGACCGGATCTCGCGAGCACACTGTCGTTGCGGTTGTGGGCCCCAGACCGGCGGCCTATCCTTCTCGGTGATTGCGAGCACTGCGGACGCCATAGGCTCTCCGCTTTGCACACGGGCCGGGGGCGGCAACCCCCGGCCCGCTGCATTCCCACACCGACTCGGAGCCTGCCGTCAGTGTGGGCTGGCTCGGCGGTTCTGCATCAGCGCTTCCCGCCCACCAGCCGGTCAATGACCAGCAAGGCGACGAGCAGCGTGATAGCGAGCACTGCTTCTGCCATAGAGCCTCCTTTCGTAGCCGTTGGGCATCCGAAGACGCCTGGGGCTGACAGGCCCCGACCAGTCCCGGGCGTCCGGAGGGATTCGATGGCAGAAGCTGCTTCCGCCGTGCGCTGACGACGTTACGACCGCACCGGCGCGCTGTCGCCACCGCATATCTGTGATTCGGTAAAGACTCTGTGGAAGTGACAGAATCCGGCGCCATGGCAATGGGAGTCAACGCGCGCGGGGCCGTCGTCGTCACCGGTGCGTCGAGCGGGATCGGCGAGGCGTGTGCGCGGCGGCTTGCTGGCCTTGGCTTCCATGTCTTCGCGGGCGTCCGCAAGCCGGAGGACGGCGAGCGGCTGCAGCGCGAGATCCCCGGCGTCACCCGGCTCATGATCGATGTGGTCGACGCCGACTCGATCGCGGCGGCGGCGCAGACAGTGAGCGAAGCCACGGGCGCCGCAGGCCTCGCCGGCCTCGTCAACAACGCCGGCGTCGCCGTCCCCGCGCCGATCGAGCACCAGCCGATCGAGGACTTCCGCCGCCAGATCGAAATCAACTTGATCGGTCAGGTCGCCGTCACGCAGGCGTTCCTGCCACAGCTGCGCGCCGGCAGAGGTCGGATCGTGAACATGAGCTCGATCGGCGGCAAGGTGGCGGTCCCGCTGCTCGGCGCCTACGCCGCCTCGAAGTTCGGCCTCGAGGGCTTCAGCGACAGTCTCCGGCGAGAGCTCAAACCGTGGGGCATCCATGTCGCGGTGATCGAGCCGGGCACGATCGCCACCCCGATCTGGGACAAGGGCGTCACCTCCGGCGACGAGCTGGAGGCGAGCATGAGCGAGCAGGCCAAGCGCGACTACGGCCCGCTGATCGCAACCGTGCGCCGCGCCTCCGAGCAGGGCGCCAAGACCGGCCTCCCGCCCGACGCGGTCGCAAGAGACGTCGCGCACGCACTGACCGCAAAACGCCCGAAGACGCGCTATCTCGTCGGCAAAGAGGCGAAGTCCCGCGCGCTGTTGGCCCGCATCGCCGGCGACCGCGTCATCGACGCGGGCGTCGCGAGAGTCATGCGATGGGGCTGAGCCCAACCCGAGCCGACTGCTGACGCGCGCGGGACGCGAACTTGTCCCGCGGCCAGTGTTTCATGGCCAGGCGGGACAAGTTCGCGCCCCGCGCCCACCACGGCAAGCCGGGCTAGACTCCGCGCCGCATGCGCGCCGCCACCATTCGAGACGGCAACGTCGTCGTCGAGGACCACCCGGACCCGAAGCCGGGAACTAACGAGGTCCTGATCCGAGTCCGCGCCGCCGGCCTCAACGGCGCCGACATGATGCAGCGCAGAGGGCTCTACCCGGCCCCGCCCGGCTGGCCGGCCGACATCCCGGGCTTGGAGATCGCCGGCGAGGTGCTGGAGAACGGCGAGAGCGCATCGCGCTTCAACGCCGGCGACCGCGTGATGACGATCGTCGGCGGCGGCGGGCAGGCGGAGCTGTCGGTCGTGCACGAGCGTCTGCTGATGCCGGTCCCGGACACGCTCGACTGGCCGCAGGCCGGCGGCTTCCCGGAGGTCTTCGCGACCGCGCACGACGCGCTCTTCTCGCAGGCCGGCCTGCAAGCAGGCGAGCGGCTGCTCGTGCACGGCGGCGCCGGCGGCGTCGGCACCGCCGCGATCCAGCTCGGCGTGGCGGCGGGCGCGCGCGTCACCGCGACCGTCCGCAACCCCGACAACCGCGACACCGTTGCCCACCTCGGCGCAACGGTGATCGAGCCCGACGGCTTCGAGCAGCACGGTCCCTTCGACGTGATCCTCGAGCTCGTTGGCGCGCCGAATCTCGGCGCGAACATCGACGCGCTCGCCACCACCGGTCGCATCGTCGTAATCGGGATCGGCGCCGGCGCCAAGGCGGAGCTCAACCTCGCGAAGCTGATGTACAAGCGCGGGCGCATCATGGCCTCGACGATGCGCGCCCGACCGCTGGAGGAGAAGGCGCTGATGATCCGCGGGCTCGAGCGCCACGTGCTGCCGCTCGTGGAGGCTGACAAGATCCACGTGCCGATCGCCGAGACCTTCAGCCTCGACGACGCGCCCGCCGCCTACGAGCGCTTCGCCAGCGGCGGCAAGCTCGGCAAGCTCGTGCTGCTGCCGTAGGCGCGCGCCAGCGAGCCGCGCCCCCAGCGGACCGTCAGGCCAGCTCGTCCACGTCGTCGACGTCAAGCTCGTCGGCCGCGAGCAGCTCCGCAGCGTGCACCGAGCACAGCGCCGGGCCGCCGGTCTCCAGCACCTGCTGCTGCTCCTGCTCAGTGAGCGGCGTCCCGCACTCCTCGCAGTGGTCCGCGACCTGCTCGATCGTGCGCTCTTCGAGATCCATGACCGCGAGGCTACCCGACCGCCAGGCGGGCGGAACTCAATACGGCGGCAGGCTCTCGTACCACTCGCCGAGCACGCGGAACGCCCGCCAGAAGGCGCGCTTCGCGCTCTCCTCGTCCAACGACTCGTCGATGCTCGGCACGTACAGCGCCTCGATCGACGGCGTCAGCCGCTGCAGCACACCGGGCTCGGCGACGAGCGTCCGGGAGAGCGGGACCTCCAGCTCGTTGACGACGTCCAACGCGTCCTCGCCCATCACGACGACGATTTTCGGCTGCACGATTGCGAGCTCCTCCAGCAGCCGCTCGATGCACGCCGGATCCGCCAGGGAGGGATCGGGCAGCGGGCATTTGACGCACAACGTCCCGTACACCGCCAAAGGGTCGATCTGCAGCCGCTTGAGCGACTTCATCAACGCGCTGCCGGCGCGCCCGTAGAAGGCGACGCCCTCCTCGATCTCCGACGGCCGCGGGTGGTGCTTGATCAGCATGACGTCGGCCTGCGGGTGGCCGGATCCCAGCACCGGCATCAGGTTGCCGCGCGGGCAGTGTCTGCACTCCTGCAGCTCGCGCGTGAAGTGGTTCAGCTCGCGGATCGCCCGCTCGAGGTACTTCTCGCGGATCTCATCGTCGGTGATGGGCATGCTGGGGGGAAGATTGGACGCGCCCCCCGCATGTCCCTCCCCCTGCATCAGGACTTGCGCGCCGCCCGCCGGACTCGCCGCTCGCGCGACGCCGCTCGCGCCGCTCTCGGCACGGCTCTCGTCTGCAGGAACTTGAGCGCCTGCACGTACAGCAGCGACGCCGGCGTGCGGACGATGTCGGCCTCGCGCAGCGCCTCCATGAACTCGTCCGGCCCGTCGAAGTCGGGCATGCGGATGCGGACCGAGCCGAGCCCCTGCGCGACGTGCGCGTCGGAGCCGGCGCCCGCCGGGATGCGGTACTTGGCCGCGAAGCGGGCGGCCTCCTCGTTGAACTCCTGGATCGCCACGCGCGGGTTGAAGACCTCGATCGCGTCGACATCGTCGAGCACCGCCATCAGGTGCTCGTAGTCGGGCACCGCGTGCATGCGGTCGAACGGATGCGGGACGTAGACGATCCCGCCCTGGCGCTTGATCTCGGCGATCGTCTCCTGCAGCGTCAGCCCCTTCGGGATCAGCTCGCTGAGGAACAGGCCGATCACCTCGCCCTGGTCGGCGGTCTTGACCTCCTCGCCGACGATCACCTTGATCCCGCTTGCCTTCGCCTGCGCCTCCAGCGCGCCGGAGATTTCGTTGTGGTCGGTGACGGCGATCGCGCCGAGTCCTCTCGCCTTCGCCGTCGCGAGCAGCACCTCGACGGGCGTCGCGCAGTCGGACGAGTGGTCGGTGTGCATGTGCAGATCGACGTCGATGCGTCGCCGCTTCGCGACCTTCGCGCGCAGCGCGCGGTTCCCGCGCGTGTCGTGGCGCTTGGCGACGAGCTCGGTGTAGACGTCCTCCAGCTCGTCGACCACACGAGGCCAGCCGAAGCGCTCGCGCAGCGGATCGGCGGCGGTGCGCAGCTTCGCGCGAAGTGCGGGATCGGTGACGAGCCGCGCAAGCTGTGCGGCGAGCGTCTCCGCGTCGCCCGGCTCGAACAGCAGGCCGTGCTCGCCGTCGCCGACGAGCTCTTCATACACCGGCACACGCGCGACAACCGGCACGCAGCCGGCTGCCAGCGCGCGCACGAGGCCGCTCGGCACGGGCGCGATCCCGCTCGACGCGCGCACGACGACGTCGGCGCGCGCGAGCAACGCGTCCTCGTCGCAGTCGTCGGGCCCCACGAAGGCAATCCGCTCGCGCAGCTCCGCGCGCAGCGGGCCGGCCGTCTGCGTCGCGCGGCGCGACCAGACGGTCGCGTGCCAGTCGCCGTCCGGCGGCATCCGTCGCAATGCGCGCAGCAGCGTGCGCACGGCCGCGCGGTCCTCGTCGGCGATCAACGCGATCTCGACCGGGCCTTCGCCGGAGCGTGCGTCCGCGGTCACGTCAGCGCCGGGCAGGATCACGCGGCAGTCGCCGGGGAACCAGCGCTGCAAGAGGTCGCGTGTGGCGGCGTAGCTGGCGATGCGCGCGTCGAGTCGACCGAGGAACAGCTCCACGACGCGCCGCGCCACCTGCGTCGACAGCACCCGCTCGGTCGGCGCGTGGAACGAGCCGACGTTCAACGCACGCGAGTGGCGCAGCGCCGCACTCGCGGCGCTCGGCGCGAACGGCTCATGCAGATGGACGACGTCAAGCGGCGCGATCGCCAGCGCCTGCTCGATCGTACGGGCGACGTCGATCGGCACAGAGCCGACGCGGCGACGTGCGGGCGCGAACGGCAGCACCTCGCCGACGCCGAGGACGCGGTACGAGCCGTCGTCGGCCGGTTCCAGCAGCGCCTCGGGGTGCTCTCTCGCCGCGTGGATCGCCCGGCGCGACTCGCGCACGAGCGCGTTCGACGTCGACGGCGCAATCACGACGACGCGGTGTCCGCGGCGGCTCAGCTCCTCGGCGCACCGCGCGACCGCGCGGTTGACGTCGTGCGGCGCCTCCCAGGCGAACGGGGTGACCTGGGCGATCGCGAGGCGCGCGGGCACGCTCTGGAGGATAGACCGGGACCTATGCGCGCGACGCGAGGCGGCGGTGCAGGTTCGCGCGCACGTCCGGCCACTCGCGGTCGATCACGCTGTACCAGGCGGAGTCGCGGTAGCTGCCGTCGAGCAGCACGCGGTGTTGGCGGTGGATCCCCTCGAACTGGGCCGGCAGCGCCGCCATCGCCGCGCGCGAGCGCTCGTTGCGCGCGTCGGTCTTCAACTCGACGCGGATGCAGGCCGCCTGCTCGAACGCCTGGCCCAGCATCAGCAGCTTCGCCTCGACGTTCGCACCGCTCTGCCAGGCATCCGGCGCCAACCACGTCCAGCCGATCTCGACGCTGCGGTCGCGCTCGCGCAACTCCAGGAAGCGCGTCGACCCGATCGCGACGCCATCCGCGCGGCGCACCGTCGCGAACGTCACGTCGCGCCGCGTCTCCGATGCGACGCGGGCATCCTCGCGCCACCATCCGAACCACGCGGGATCGTGCAGCGGCACCGGCAGCCAGCGCGACACGCGCGGGTCGGAGGCGGCTGCGCGCAGCTGCTCGACGTGCTGCTCCGTCAACGGCTCCAGCGACACGAGCGAGCCGGACAACGGCTGGGCGAGGACGTCCCACACGGTGGGCGCCACGATGGCAGATCGATGCCAGCCGAGCGCCTTCGGGATCCGTTTACCTTGGAAATGGGAAGGTGACGGACATGCCCGTCCGCTCCCCCCGGATCGCGTCATGGGGCTGCGCGGGCGCGCTGCTCGCGCTGCTGGTCGGCGGCTGCGGTGCAGCGGGGCACGGCTCGGCCGGACCGATCGCCGGCACCGTCGTGCGGACCACGGTCGCAAGCGGCCGCGTGACGCCCTCCGTCGCTCTCCACATAGCGGCGCGCACCACGCTCCCAGCACCGGTGCAGCTGCCGGCGCTGGCGGTCGCTGGCGGTCGCGTGCTGGCGGCGGGAGGTCTCGACGCAGCCGACGCCTCCGTCGCGGACGTCGTCGCCGTCGCTCCCGGCCGGCCGCGCCGCGTGGCGCAGCTGCCGAACGCGATCCACGACGCGGCGGCCTCTGCGCTCGGCGGGCCCCTGCTCGTGTTCGGCGGCGGCTCGGCGAGCGGTCCGACGGCGGCGATCGAGGCGGTCGCGCACAATGGCTCCGTGCGCGCCGTCGGCGCGCTGCCGGCGCCCAGCTCGGACCTCGAGGCCGCGCGCGTCGGCGGCGCCGTATACGTCGTCGGCGGCTTCACGGGCAGCACGCCGCTGCGCTCGATCCTGCGCTACACGCCGGGCCAGCCTCTCCGACAGGTCGCAACGCTTCCGCACCCGCTGCGCTACGCCGCCGTGGCGGCAGTCGGCGGCGATGTGCTGATCGCGGGCGGCACCGACGGCACGCACGCACGGCGGGAGATCCTGCGCTTCGACCCCGCCCACGGCGTCGTGCAGCAGATCGGGTCGCTGCCGGCACCGCTCGAGCATGTCGCGGGTGCCGCGCTCGCCGGCACGTTCTACGTGCTCGGCGGCCGCGGCGACAGCCTGACGAGCCAGCAGGGGGCGATCCTCGCGATCGACCCGCGCAGCGGGCGGCTGCGCCGCGTCGGGCACCTGCCGCTCGCGCTCTCGGACGCGAGCGCCGCGACGCTCGGCGCGCGCATCTGGGTCGTCGGCGGCCGTGACGCGGCAGGACGCGTCCACGGCGAGGCATGGGCCCTGCGCCGATGAGCCGCCGGGCCCGCATGCTCACCGCGCTCGCGGCGCTCCTGCTCGGCGGCTGTGGCGGCGCGTCGGGCGGACATGCACCTGCGACGACCGCGACCGCGACGCAGCGACACACGACGCGGGCTGCGGACCCGGTCCCGCAGCCGGGCCGCATCCCGCCTCTGCTCGACCCCTCCAACGTGTACGCCGCCGAGCGTCCGGGCCAGCTCGCGCCCGCCGCCCGCCACGCGCGCGCGCTCGTGTACGTGCCGAACTCGGACTCCGCGACGGTCGACGTGATCTCGCAGCGCACCGGGCAGATCGTCGAGCACTTCCCCGTCGGGCAGTTGCCGCAGCACGTCACGCCCTCGTGGGACCTCAAGACGCTGTGGGTCACGAACGACCTCGGCAACAGCCTCACGCCGATCGATCCGATCACCGGCAAGCCCGGCCGGCCGGTCCCCGTGCTCGACCCCTACAACCTGTACTTCACGGCCGACGGCACGCGCGCGATCGTCGTCGCGGAGGCGCATCGGGTCCTCGACTTCCGCGACGCGCACACGATGCGCCTGCGGCACCGCCTGCAAGTGCCCCAGTGCCCCGGCGTCGACCACATGGACTACACCGCCGACGGCCGCACAGCGCTCGTCTCCTGCGAGTTCGGGGGGCGGATGATCGTCGTCGACCTCGTGCACGAGCGCGCGCTGCGGACGATCCCGCTCAGACCGGGCGCGATGCCGCAGGACGTCAAGCTCTCGCCCGACGGCCGCGTCTTCTACGTCGCCGACATGGCCTCCAACGGCGTCTGGCTGATCGACGCGCATAGCTGGCGCGTGCTGCGCCTGCAGCCGACCGGCCGCGGCGCGCATGGCCTCTATCCGAGCCGCGACGCGCGCACGCTGTACGTCACCAACCGCGGCGAGGGCACGATCACGCTGATCTCGTTCCGCACGCGCAAGCCGTACCGCACGTGGCAGATCCCCGGCGGCAGCCCCGACATGGGGGGCCTCTCCGCGAGCGGGCGAGTGCTGTGGCTGAGCGGCCGCTACAACAGCGAGGTCTACGCGATCGACACGCGCACCGGCCGGCTCCTGCACCGCATCCCGGTCGGCAAGAGCCCGCACGGGCTCGCGGTCTGGCCGCAGCCCGGCCGCTACTCGATCGGGCACACGGGGATCCTGCGCTGACCCGCCCGCGGCCGGCGGGCCGCGAACGGATCGAGCGTGGGCGGTCTACGCCTCGGCCGGCGCCGGCGCCGGCGCCGAAGCGCCGTGCGCCTGCGTGCCGGGCAGGCCGGCGTACTCGGCGATGAACGCGTCGGTCGCCTCGCGCGCCTCGTCATCCGGGCGCTGGTTGTGCGGCGACTTCATGAGGTAGGACGACGGGCCGTCGAGCTGGCCGCCGACGCCGTGGTTCAACGCCAGCTTGCAGCAGCGCACGGCGTCGATGACGATCCCGGCGGAGTTCGGCGAGTCCCACACCTCGAGCTTCATCTCGGCGATCAGCGGCACGTCGCCGAACGCTCTGCCCTCGAGGCGGATGTGCGCCCACTTGCGGTCGGTCAGCCACGGCACGTAGTCCGACGGGCCGACGTGGACGTCGTCGGCCGGCAGGTCGACGCCGGCGACGGACGTCACCGCGTTCGTCTTGGAGATCTTCTTCGACTCCAGGCGCTCGCGCTCGAGCATGTTGAAGAAGTCCATGTTGCCGCCGACGTTGAGCTGCGAGGTGTGCTCCAGCATCACGCCGCGCTCATAGAAGAGGCGCGCCAGCGCGCGGTGCGTGATCGTCGCGCCGACCTGCGACTTGATGTCGTCGCCGACGATCGGCAGGCCCGCTCTCCTGAAGCGGTCGTCCCAGTAGTCCTCGCGCGCGATGAAGACCGGGATGCAGTTGACGAAGCCGCAGCCGGCCTCGAGCACCTGCTCGACGTACCACTTGGTCGCCTGCTCGGAACCGACCGGCAGGTAGGAGACGACGACGTCGGTTCTCGTGTCCTTGAGGATCTGGACGATGTCGGCCGTCTGGCCGGGCGCCTTCTCGATCCGCTGCGAGAGGTACTTGCCGAGGCCGTCGTGCGTCATGCCGCGGTAGACCGGCACGTCGAGATGCGGCACGTCGGCGAACTTGATCGTGTTGTTCTGGCCGGACCAGATCGCCTCGGAGAGGTCCTTGCCGACCTTCTCCTTGTCGACGTCGAACGCGGCCGTGAACTCCACGTCGCGGACGTGGTAGCCGCCGAGGTCGACGTGCATCAGGCCGGGCACTCTGCCGTTCGGGTCGGCGTCCTTGTAGTACTGGATGCCCTGCACGAACGAGTTCGCGCAGTTGCCGACGCCGATGATCGCAACGCGCACCTTCTCGTGCTGGTAGCGGCCGGCGCCGTTGCTGGAAGTGTCACTCACGGGGAAAGTTCCTCCTGGAAGGTCTGGGGGATAGACCCCGCCGGCGCGTGCCGGTTACAGCGGGGCGGCGCGGGACAGCTCCCGCCGGACGTGGAAGATGCGCTGCAGCATCGTAATCAGCGACAGCACCGCGAGCACGTAGACGGCCGGTGCGAGCAGCTCGAAGTCGCCCAGTCCGGCGCCCTTCGCGAACACCAGCCCGATCGACAGGATCACGACGCGCACAGCGCGGCTCGCGATCCCAACCTTGCACTCGACGCCGAGCGCCTCTGCGCGCGCGCGTGTGTAGGAGACCATCAGCGAGCCGAGCACCGCCAGCACGACGGCCGCGACCGCCAGGTCGTCCCCGCGCGCGGCGAAGTAGGCGGCAACGGCGGTCAACACGATCCCCTCCTCGATGCGGTCGAGCGTCGAGTCGAGGAACGCGCCGAACGGCGTGCCCTTGCCCGACATGCGCGAATAGCGTCCGTCGAGCGTGTCCATCACGGAGCCCAGGATGAACGCGACGCCGGCGAGGAAGAACAGCCGTTGCGTCACCAGCACGGCCGCGACGACGTTGCCGACGAGGCCGGTCATCGAAATCGCGTTCGGCGTCAGGCGCGACTCGATGAGGCGGTTGCGCACCGCCGTCGAAAAGCCGTCGACGGCGCTCACGCCGCCGCCTCGGCCTCGGCCCGCGAGAACGACCACGCTTCGGGCCGCCAGCGGGCCAGCAGCTGCTTCGACAGCAGCGCGGACATGCCCGCGGTCATCGCGCCGAGGAACGCGTCGAAGAAGTAGTGGTTGCCGGTCGCCACGACGACGAACGTGACGAGGAACGGGTAGAGGAACCACACGACCTTCAGCGGCCGCGGCCTGACGAGCCGCGCGAGCGGCCAGCCGACCATCAGCGCGAAGCAGACGTGCATCGACGGGACCGCGGCGTACAGGTTCAGCAGCGCGCTGACGGGCTCGTTCTCGACGCGCACGCCGGTGAAGGCGGCGACCGAGTCGGTGAAGCCCCACTCCGGCATCAGGCGCGGCGGGGCGGTCGGGTAGGCCGCGTAGCCGACGAGCGCGAACGCCATCGCGATCATGAACATGTTGCGCACGAAGTAGAAGCTGTCGTTGCGGCGCAGGTAGATGAACAACAGCGCGCCGAACGTCACGACGAAGTGACTGTTCAGGTACATCCAGTCGGCCACGTGGATGATCCAACTGCGGCTCGACGCCCATGCCTGCACGCTCGGCTCGGCGAACACGTGCAGGCTGTGCTCGAGGTTGATGATCTTCGTCGCGTTCCAGGCGGCGACGGCGACCTTGCTGTCCACCGCTCCACGCACGAGCTGGTAGGCGTAGTACGCGGTCGCGAAGAGGAGAACTTGACGCGCCGCGTCCGCCCATCCCTGCGGCAGCACGCGCCGCTCGATGTTGCGAAGGCCGCGAATCATGGGGAAGCACCAGATCCTATCGGTGTTACCCCCTGTTCACGACCGTCAGATCCCGCAACGTGCGGTGTGCGCGCCGATCCGCAGGGGCGAGAAACGCATCGCCAGCCGAACGGTTCCCGGCTGGCGCACGCGCACTCGCGTCCAGCCGCCCGCGGCCTCGACGCAGGCGTCGCCGCGCGTGACGGCCCAGTACGGGGACCAGCGCACGCGCAGGCCGATGGTGCCGACGCGCGGCGCCGCGAGCGTGAGCGAGTCGGTCCCGGCGGCGAGCACGCGTGCGGGCGGGTCGGCGAGCGGTGCTGGGTCGGCGACCGTGTACAGGCGCCAGTGGGCGCCGTGCCAGATTTCGCGCAGGTAGGGGAGCCCGCGCTCGATCAGCCCGGCCTCCTCGCGAGCGGAGTAGTCGAGCGGCACGTCGGGGACGGCGACCCAGTGCACGGCCATGCGGTCGAGCCATGCGCGGTAGTGCGCCGGCGTGAGCGGCGTGCCGGCGTAGAAGGGCGCGTTGACCTCGCGGTCGAGCTGGCGCTCCCAGCCGCGCGCGAGCGGGAGCGCGGGAGCGACGTGGCGCGTCTCCCAGTGGACCTTCGTGAAGGGGATCTCGATGCGGCCGTCGGCGCCGTTTGCACCCCGCGCGTGCAGCTCCGCCAGCAGCGGCGCGTAGTAGGCGGCGTGCACGCTCGGATCGCCTTGCGCGAGGTGCACGTCGCGGATCGCCGGTCCGAGCTGCCACCACAGCAGGAACGGCGCCAGACAGGCGAACGCGAGCCGGCGGCGCGGCCACAGCGCGAGCGCGGCGACCGGCCCGGCGCACATCTGGCCGAGCCGCGCGGCGTTGCCTCCCACCGGCGTCGCGACCACGAAGACGGCGAGCGCCAGCAGCGCGTACAGGACGGCGGCGATGCGCACCACGCGCTGCTCGCGCGGCAGCGCGATCGCCAGCGCGAGCGGGGCGACGACGACCGGCCAGAACGCCGAGAAGACGAACGGCTCGCTGCCGCCTTCCGGGAACGCGAGCGCGAGCAGTGCCACCGGCGCCAGCGCCGCGGCGGCGAGCGCAAGCCCCAGCGCTCGCCGCGTTGCGAGTGCGTAGGCGGCGCCGGCGAGCGCGAGGAACAGCGCCGCGACCGGGCTCGCCAGCGCGGTCAGCAGGGCGAGCGCGATGGCGGGCGCCCGGCGCTGCCGTTGCAGCGCCAGCACCGCCGCCAGCGCCGGCACCAGCCCAAGCGCGAACGGGATCCGCCCGCTGAACAGCGTCGCGGCCGCGCCGAGCGCGAACCACGTCGCTCCGAGCCAAGCGTCGGTGCCGAACTGCTCCCATGCGATCCGCTCGAACAGCCACGCCGCCGCGACGATCGCCAGCGCGCCGAGCAGCCGCGGGCCGAGCCAGTGGGCCAAGGGCGGGGCGATGACGCTGTACCCGGGCAGGTGGTGCCCGCCGTACCACTGCAGGTCCCAGATCGCGAAGCCGGCGTGACCGAACAGCCAGGCGCGGTACTCGGCGGCGGCGAGATCGAGGCTTGCCGGCTGCCAGATCAGATAGACGAGCGCGAGTGCGGCCGCGACCGCCGTCGGTGCGATGCGCCGAGGGTCGGCGGCGGCGCGCCACGTCGCACGCGGCTGGGGTGCGGTGCGCGGGGGGGCCATCGCGGCCGCCGACCCTAGCGCGCCGCTGCTCAGCGGATGCGTCGCACGTTGACGTCGAGATCCGCAGCGCTCCAGGCGCCGTCGGCCGTGACGGCTGACGCTCCCAGCCGCCGTGCCAGCGCGACACACGCCCGGTCGCCAAGCGAGAGCCTGTGCTTGCGCGTCAGCGGACGCAGGCGCGCGATCTCGATTGCATCTTCTGTCGTCACCGGCTCAACCGCGATCGCCCCGTGGAGCAGGCCCCGCTCCGTGAGCTGCCGCGCAACTCGCTGAGGATCACCGCCGTGGTCGGCGACGCAACTCAGCACCTCGGCGAGATTGGGAGGTGTGGGACGTCCTGGCTCAGCGCGCCGACGCGAAGTCGACCGCGTAGATCGCGGACGGCGCGCCGCCGATCGAGCCGGTCGCTCGCCCGATCCCGACGCGGCGGAAGCCCGCGCCGAGCACGATCGGGCGGTGGACCGGTGAGCCGAGCCAGGCGCGCACGAGCCACGCCGCCTCGGAGCGCGGGTCGGCCGGCGCGCGCCAGCCGAGCACCTCGCCGATGCTCTGCGCGCGCCGCGAAGCGACCGCCACGCGGCTGCTCCAGGCGCCGTGGGCGACGATGCCGCGCCTCGCCATCGTGCGCGAGTACGTGCTGGCCGCGTCGTCCATGCGGGCGTCGTCGTGTACCGCCCGCAGGCCGTAGTGGGCGCGCGCGTGGTTCAGTTCGCGCAGCAGCGCGCGCCCGAAGGGGCCGAGCGGGCTCGGCGCCGCATCTGCGGGCGCGGCGGCGGGGAGCAGGGTCAGCAGCGCGCACGCGAGCGCGAGCAGCGGCCGGTCAGCTCTCTTCCAAGAAGGTCGCAATGCGGTCGAGCAGGTCGGGTCGGTCGAGCCAGGGCCAGTGCCCTGCGTCCTCGACGTGAACGACCCGTGCATACGGCAGCTCGTCGGCGTACTGATCCCCGAAGCGCGGCGAGATGTACGGGTCGCGCGCGCCGCAAACTATCAACGCGGGCATGCCGAGAGATGAGAGTTCTCTCCCCGCTGCTGCGAGCGAGGGCTCGGGTGCGCTGCGGTACAGCCGCAGGATCGCCCGCTGCGTCCCCTGGTCGAAATGGCGCAGTGCCGCTTCGGCGAAGCCGTCGGGAGCCGCGCCGCCGGCGAACGCCGGGCGCAGCGCGCGGGCCAGCGTCCGCCGGCTGGTGAGGCCCATCGCCAGCTCGCCGAGCAGCGGGGTGCGCCAGAGCCGTGCCACGCGGTGCCAGCGGTATCCCGGCAGCAGCGGCACGGCGTCGATCACGACGAGCCGCTCGATCCGCTCCGGATGGCGCTGCGCGAACGCGAGCGCCGCCGCGCCCCAGTCGTGCACGACGAGCCGGACGCGATCGACCTCCACGACCTCGTCGAGGAAGCGTTCGACGAAGCGCGCGATCCCCTCCAGCGAGTAGTCGTTGTGGCCGCTCTTGCCCGAGCGGCCGAAGCCGAGCAGGTCGGGAGCGAGCCCGCCGGTGCGCTGCAGGAACGGCAGCCAGTCCGCGCCGCTCGTCGGCACGCCGTGGACGTAGAGGACGGGCGCGCGCTGTGCGGTCGGCTCTGCGGAGCGCCAGAAGACCGGTTGCGCGTCGAGCTCCGCGGTGTGCTCGGCGACGTCCATGCGGGCGCGAGCATAGAGCGCGCGCCCGCATGGCCGTGTAGATGCTCAGGCTGCGGCGCCCACCGGGTCGGGGCGCACGACGACGGTGTCGGCGATCGGGGTGACCTCGTCGGCCGGCATCCCGACGCGCGTCGCATGCTCGCGGATCTTCTCCGGGCTCGAGGCCTCGTAGATGCAGATCGTGCCGAGGCCCCCGTCGTCCTCGGCAACGACGTACGAGCGGATCCAGCGGATGTCGGCCGACATCTCCTCGTCGCCGATCCGGCTCGATCTCGCGGCGGCCGCCTGCAGCTCCTCCGGCGTCTTCCAGCCGTGCCGGCGACGGATCGCGTACAGCTTCATCTCGCTGCTCATAGGGCCTCCTGTGGAATCGAGTTAGCACGATCGATCGTGCGGAATAACGAGACTGTACGATCGATCGTGCTAACTTGTCAAACCGTGCAGACTCAGGGACGCCAACAGTCCGAGCGTCGTTCCCGCAGACCGCGCAGCGACGGGCTGCGCAGTCGCGAGGCGATCCTGCACGAGGCGGCGCGCCTCGCGACGGTCGAGGGCATCGAGGGCCTCTCAATCGCGCGGCTCGCCGACGCCGTCGGCATGAGCAAGAGCGGCCTGTTCGCGCACTTCGGGTCCAAGGAGGAGCTCCAGCTCGCGACGATCGAGACGGCCAGCGTCATCTTCGCCGAGCAGGTCGTCGCACCCGCCGCCGCGGCGCCGAGCGCGATCGAGCGACTGCGCGGCTACTGCGAGCGGTTCCTGCACCACGTCGAGAGCCGCACCTATCCGGGCGGCTGCTTCTTCGCCTCGGTCGCGGCCGAGGTCGACACGCGGCCTGGGCCCGTGCGCGACCGCGCGATCGAGTTGCTGGACGCCTGGCTCGACGGCCTGGCGGCGGCCGTCCGCGACGCGCAGGCCGAGGGGGCGATCGATCCGGCGGAGGACGCCGAGCAGCTCGCGTTCGAGCTCGACGCCTACCTGCTGATGGCGAACTTGCGCTACGTCGCCAAGCAGGGGCCCGCGCCGATGGCGCAGGCGCGGCGCGCGCTCGAGCGCCGGCTCGCGGTGGCGGCGCCCGCTGCCGGGTAACGTCCCGGCGCGTGTCGCCCGGCGCCACGATTCCCGCCGCCGACTGGCGGCGCCCGACGCGGCGCCGTGTGAGCGCGATCCGCGACCGCCTGCGCGACGTCTACGGCGTGCCGATCATGGCGCCGCACGAGCAGCCGCTCGACGAGCTGATCCTGACCGTCCTCTCGCAGTCGACGAACGACCGCAACCGCGACGTCGCCTACGAGCGGCTGCGCGAGCGCTTCCCATCGTGGGAAGCGGTGCTGAACGCGCCGGTCGCGAAGGTCGAGGAGGCGATCCGGCCGGGCGGCATCAGCAAGGTCAAGTCCGAGCGGATCCAGGCGATCCTGCGCGCGATCGACGGGCACGAGCCGCACGGGCTCGACTTGTCCTGGCTGCGCGACGTGCCGGTCCCCGCGGGTCAGGCGTACCTCACCTCGCTCCCCGGCGTCGGCCGCAAGACGGCTGCGTGCGTGCTCCTGTTCGCCTACGGCCTGCATGACGTGCCGGTCGACACGCACGTCTCGCGCGTCGGGATGCGCCTGCACCTGCTGCGGCCGGGCGCGCCGTTCGAGGAGCTGCACGACGCGATGCTCGCGCTCACCCCGCCCGGCGAGGAGCTGGAGCTGCACGTGAACCTGCTGCGCCACGGCCGCCGCACCTGCCACGCGCGCAGACCGGACTGCGCGAATTGCGCGCTGCGGCGTATGTGTCCCAGCAGGCGTGTGTAGAAATCGCGCAAGATCTACTACAATCGCGCTTAGATTTTTTCCCCTCTCGCACACGCAGCATCGAAGGAGACCACGCCCATGGGCAAGACGATCGGCATCGACCTTGGCACCACCAACAGCTGCATGGCCGTCCTCGAGGGTGGCGAGCCCACGGTGATCGAGAACGCCGAGGGCGGTCGCACGACGCCGTCGGTGGTCGCGTTCACGCAGTCCGGAGAGCGGCTCGTCGGCACCGTCGCCAAGCGGCAGGCGGTCACGAACCCCACCAACACGATCTTCTCGATCAAGCGCTTCATGGGCCGCAAGGAGGCCGAGGTGCGCGAGGAGGAGCAGATCGTCCCCTACAAGGTCGTCGCGGGCCCGAACGGCGACGCGCGCGTCGAGGCGGGCGGCAAGCAGTACTCCCCGCCTGAGGTCAGCGCGATGATCCTCGCGAAGCTGAAGGCCGACGCCGAGGCCTACCTCGGCGAGACGGTTGACAGCGCCGTCATCACGGTCCCCGCGTACTTCAACGACGACCAGCGCCAGGCGACGAAGGACGCCGGCAAGGTCGCCGGGCTCGACGTCAAGCGCATCATCAACGAGCCGACCGCGGCCTCGCTCGCGTACGGGCTCGACAAGGAGACCGACCAGACGATCCTCGTCTTCGACCTCGGCGGCGGCACCTTCGACGTGTCCGTGCTGGAGATCGGCGACGGCGTCTTCGAGGTCAAGTCGACCGCCGGCGACAACCACCTCGGCGGCGACAACTTCGACAAGGCGATCGTCGACTGGCTCGTGTCCGAGTTCAAGAAGGGCCAGGGCATCGACCTCGCCGCCGACGCGATGGCGTTGCAGCGCCTCTACGAGGCGGCGGAGAAGGCGAAGATCGAGCTCTCCACCACGCAGGAGACGCAGATCAACCTGCCGTTCATCACGGCCGACCAGTCCGGCCCCAAGCACCTCGACACGCGCCTCTCGCGCGCGAAGCTCAACGAGCTGACGAGCGACCTGATCGAGCGCACCGTCGCGCCGGTCCGCCAGGCGCTCGACGACGCGAAGGACAAGGGCGCCGCCTCGATCGACCACGTCGTGATGGTCGGCGGCATGACGCGCATGCCGGCCGTGCAGGAGAAGGTCAAGGAGCTGACCGGCAAGGACCCGCACCGCGGCGTGAATCCCGACGAGGTCGTTGCTGTCGGCGCCGCCATTCAGGCCGGCGTCCTGGCCGGAGACGTGAAGGACGTCCTCCTGCTGGATGTCACTCCGCTCACCCTCGGCATCGAGACCAAGGGCGGCGTGATGACGAAGCTGATCGAGCGCAACACGACGATCCCGACGCGCAAGGCGGAGGTCTTCTCGACCGCCGACGACAACCAGCCGTCGGTCGAGATCCACGTGCTCCAGGGCGAGCGCGAGATGGCCCAGTACAACAAGTCGCTCGGCAAGTTCCAGCTCACCGGCATCCCGCCGGCCCCGCGCGGCATCCCGCAGATCGAGGTCGCGTTCGACATCGACGCGAACGGGATCCTGTCCGTCTCCGCGAGAGACCTCGGCACCGGCAAGGAGCAGAAGATCGAGATCAAGGCGGGCTCGGGCCTGTCCGAGGACGAGATCAGACAGATGGTCGGCGACGCCGAGGCGCACGCCGAGGAGGACAAGAAGGCGCGCGAGCTGGCGGAGGCCCGCAACAACGCCGAGAACGCCGCCTACCAGGCCGAGCGTCAGCTCAGAGAGCTCGGCGACGGCGTCGACGAGGCGTCGAAGACGGAGATCGAGGCGGCGATCAGAGGCGTCCGCGAGTCGCTCACGTCCGAGGACCCGGACGAGATCAACGCGAAGGCGGAGGCGCTCCAGTCCGCCTTCCACAAGGTCTCGGAGGCGATGTACGAGAAGGCCCAGGCGCAGCAGGGCGCGTCCGGCGCCGACGGCGCGTCGCCGAACGGCGGTGCGAGCGACGCCTCCGCGGAGGAGGACGTCGTCGACGCCGAGGTCGTGGACGAGGGCAACTGATGAGCGCGGAGCACGATCCGCAGGTGACGCAGGCGCCGGTCGAGGAGACCGGCGCCCCGGAGCCTGTCGACGGCGTCCACGGCACCGTCGAGGAGCCTGCGACCGAGGAGCAGCAGGCGGCCGAGGAGGTCGAGCACGACCTCGACGAGCTGCTCGCGCGCGCCGGCAAGGCCGACGAGTACCTCGCGCTCGCGCAGCGCACGCAGGCCGACTTCGAGAACTTCCGCAAGCGGATGACACGCGACGTCGCCGCCGCGGAGGCGCGCGGCGTCAGCCGCCTCGCGAAGGAGCTGCTGCCGGCGCTCGACAACCTCGGGCGCGCACTCGCGCACGCGGAGGAGTCGAGCGAGGCGATTGGCGGCGAGGAGCTGATGATGGGCGTGCAGCTCGTGCAGGACGAACTGCTCGCCGTGCTCAAGCGCGTCGGCATCGAGCCGTTCTCGCCGAGAGGCGAGCGCTTCGACCCCAACGAGCACGAGGCGATGGCGCAGCAGCCGGTCGACGGCGCCGAGTCGGGAACGGTCGTCGAGGTCTACCAGCAGGGCTTCCGCCACGGCGAGAGCGTCTTGCGTCCCGCCCGCGTCGTCGTCGCGGCATAGGCGGAGGGCTGCGCTGTGGCCGCCACGAAGCCCGATCTCTACAAGGTCCTCGGCGTCGGCAGAAACGCGTCCGACGCAGAGATCAAGAAGGCGTACCGCAGACTCGCGCGGAGATATCACCCGGACACGAACGCCGGCGACAGAGCCGCCGAGGAGCGCTTCAAGGAGATCTCCGCTGCGCACGACGTGCTGTCCGATCCGGACAAGCGGCGCGCGTACGACCAGGGCACCGGACCGTTCGCGGCCGGTGGCGGCGCTGGCTTCGACCCGAACGCGTTCGGGTCCTTCAGCGACATCCTCTCGAACCTCTTCGGGCGCGGCGGAGCCGGTCCGGGCGGTGGGCCGACCGGCGGTCGCGGGCCTGGCGGCACCGGGTCCCGCGCGCGACCGCAGCGCGGCCGCGACCTCGAGACCGAGGTCTCACTGTCGTTCCAGGAGGCGGTCGACGGCACGCAGGCGTCGCTCGCGATCCCGACGTCGATGCCCTGCGAGACCTGCCATGGCACCGGCGCGAGACCGGGCACGTCGCCGATCGTCTGCCCTGTCTGCCAGGGGCGCGGCGTCGAGTCGCAGGGCCAGGGTTTCTTTTCGATCACGCAGCCGTGCTCGCGCTGCGGCGGCAGCGGCACGATCGTCGAGTCGCCCTGTCCCACATGCGGCGGCTCCGGCGCGCGCCGCACGATCAAGCGCCTGCGCGTGAACATCCCCGCCGGCGTGAAGGACGGCAGCCGCGTGCGGATAGCCGGCAAGGGCGAGCCGGGCGCGAACGGCGGGCCGCCGGGCGACCTGTTCGTCGTCACGCGCGTGACGCCATCGCCGGTCTTCAGACAGGTCGGCGAGCGCATCGAGGTGGAGGTGCCGCTGACCGTCGTTGAGGCGTTGCAGGGCGCGACCGTCGAGGTGCCGACGCTGACGGGCAAGAAGCGGCTGCGGATCGCGCCCGGCACGAGACACGGCGCCGTGCAGCGGCTGAGAGGCGAGGGCGCGCCACGGCTCGGCGGCAAGGGCCGGGGCGACATCCACTACCGCTTCACGATCGAGCTGCCGAGATCGCTGAACGCCGAGCAGCGCGAGGCGGTCGAGCGGCTTGCGCAGGTGATGAACGGCAACCCGCGCGAGCGGCTTTTCACCGGCGGACGGACGGAGGCGACGGCATGAGCATGCGACGCATTCGCAGCACGACCCGCATCGAGCTGAGCGACGACCGCGGCGTGTTCATGATCTCGGTCGCCGCCGAGCTGGCGGAGATGCATCCGCAGACGCTGCGGATGTACGAGCAGCGCGGGCTGATCGAGCCGAAGCGCTCGCCGAAGGGCACGCGCTTGTACTCGCACGCCGACGTCGAGCGGCTCAAGCGCATCCAGCAGATGACGGCCGAGCTGGGCATGAACCTCGCCGGCGTGGAGCGCGTCTTCGAGCTCGAGGATCAGCTCAACGCGATGACGGCGAAGCTGCGGCGCTTGGAGAGACGGGCGGCCGCGCTCGCGCAGGAGGTGGAGCGGCTCGAAGCGCTGCGGCGCGAGCTGCGCGCTGAGATCGTCCCGTATGTGCGCGGCGGCGCGATCGTTCCCGCGCGACACGCGCAACCCGTTTTCAGAATTCCGATCGAGCGATCGGCCCAGGACGGAGGGGGTGTCTGATGCAGCTCGACCGCTTCACGATCAAGTCCCAGGAGGCGATCCAGGCCGCTGTCCGGCTGGCCGCGGACCGCGCGAACCCGCAGGCGACGCCGGAGCACCTGCTCGCGGTCCTGCTCGAGCAGTCGGAGGGCATCGTCGCGCCGGTCCTGCGCAAGGTCGGCGTCGATCCGACGGCGATCCGCGCGTCCGTCAACGGCGCGCTCGACGGCCTGCCAAGAATGACCGGTCCGAGCGGCGGGAGCGGCCCGTCCGAGGAGCTGATCCAGGTCCTGCGCGCGGCCGAGTCGGAGATGCGCGGGCTCGGGGACGAGTACGTCTCGACCGAGCACCTGCTGCTCTCGCTCGCCGGTCACAACTCGAAGGCGGGCGGGCTGCTGCGCGAGGCGGGCGCGCGCAGAGAGGTCCTCTTGCAGGCGATCTCCGAGGTGCGCGGCTCGCACCGCGTGACCGACATGAACCCGGAGGACAAGTACCAGGCGCTTGAGAAGTACGGCCGCGACCTGACCGCGGCGGCGCAGGACGGCAAGCTCGACCCGGTGATCGGGCGCGACGACGAGATCCGCCGCGTGATCCAGGTCCTCTCGCGCCGCACGAAGAACAACCCGGTGCTGATCGGCGAGCCGGGCGTCGGCAAGACCGCGATCGCCGAGGGGCTCGCCCAGCGGATCGTCTCCGGCGACGTGCCCGAGGGGCTGCGCGACCGCCGCGTCGTCGCGCTCGACGTCGGCGCGCTGATCGCCGGCGCGAAGTACCGCGGCGAGTTCGAGGATCGGCTCAAGGCGGTGCTGAGAGAGATCGCCGACTCCGACGGCACGATCGTCCTCTTCATCGACGAGCTGCACACGATCGTCGGCGCGGGCTCCGCGGAGGGCTCGGTCGACGCCGCGAACCTGCTGAAGCCGATGCTCGCGCGCGGCGAGCTGCGCGCGGTCGGCGCGACGACGCTGGACGAGTACCGCAAGCACATCGAGAGAGATGCGGCCTTGGAGCGCCGCTTCCAGCCGGTGCTGGTCGGCGAGCCGTCGGTCGAAGACACGATCGCGATCCTGCGCGGCTTGAAGGAGCGCTACGAGGTCCACCACGGCGTCGACATCCAGGACTCGGCGATCGTCGCCGCCGCGACGCTGAGCGACCGCTACATCGCCGACCGCTTCCTGCCCGACAAGGCGATCGACCTGATCGACGAGGCGGCCTCGAAGCTGCGCATCGAGATCGACTCGAAGCCGACCGAGATCGACGAGGTCGACCGCCGCATCTTCCAGCTCAAGATCGAGCTGGAGGCGCTGGAGAAGGAGACCGACGAGGCCTCCGTCGCGCGGCGCGAGGCGATCGAGCGCGAGATCGCGGAGCTTCAGGAGAGAAGCGCCGGGATGAAGGCGCAGTGGCAGCGCGAGAAGGACGCGATCGAGTCCGTGAAGACCGTGCGCGAGCGGCTGGAGCAGGCGCGCGTGGAGGCCGAGAAGGCCGAGCGCGAGGCCGACCTGCAGCGCGCCGCCGAGCTCCGCTACGGCGAGATCCCCGCGTTGGAGAAGCAGTTGGCCGAGGCCGAGGCCTCGGGCGCCGGCTCGTCCGACGGCGGGGTGCAGTTCCTCAAGGAGAAGGTCGACGCGGAGGACGTCGCCGAGGTCGTCGGCAAGTGGACGGGGATCCCCGTGTCCCGCCTGCTGGAGGGCGAGGTCGAGAAGCTCGTGCACATGGAGGAGCGCCTGCACCAGCGGGTGATCGGCCAGCACGAGGCGGTCGAGGCGGTCGCGAACGCGCTGCGGCGCTCGCGCGCCGGGCTGCAGGATCCGGACCGGCCGATCGGCACGTTCCTGTTCCTCGGCCCGACCGGCGTCGGCAAGACCGAGCTCGCGCGCGCGCTGGCCGAGTTCATGTTCGACTCGCAGGACGCGATGATCCGCATCGACATGTCGGAGTACATGGAGAGACACGCCGTGTCGCGGCTCGTCGGCGCGCCTCCCGGCTATGTCGGCTACGAGGAGGGCGGCCAGCTGACCGAGGCGGTGCGCCGCCGGCCGTACTCCGTCGTCCTGTTGGACGAGGTCGAGAAGGCGCACGGCGACGTCTTCAACATCCTGTTGCAGGTGATGGACGACGGCCGCCTGACCGACGGGCAGGGCCGCACGGTCGACTTCAAGAACGTCGTGTTGATCATGACCTCGAACATCCCGGGCGGCCGCGCCGGCGCCGAGCAGCACTTCCGGCCCGAGTTCATCAACCGCCTCGACGACATCGTCGAGTTCCAGCCGCTCTCGCGCGAGCAGATCGGTGCGATCGTCGATCTGCAGGTCGCGCGCCTGATCAGACGCGTGCGCGAGCGCGAGATCGACATCGAACTGACCGACGCCGCGCGGACCCTGCTCGGCAATCTCGGCTACGACCCGACGTACGGCGCGCGCCCGCTCAAGCGCGTGATCCAGAAGCGGCTCGTCGACAAGCTCGCGCTCGCGATCCTCGAGGGCGAGTTCACCGCCGGCGACCTCGTCGAGGTCGACGCAGTCGACGGCGAGCTGACGTTCACGAAGGCCGCGCGGCCCGCGCAGCGGTCGGCGGCGGCCGCGTAGGCCGCCGCGCTCACGCTCAGCTGCCCGGCGGCGGGGGAGGCGGCGGAAACGTCGGGGACGATGGGCTCGCGAAGACCGGCGGGCCCGGGAGCGTCAGCCGCGGCGCCTCCGCGGGATCCACGTGGGCCTTGAAGACGTACGTGCTGCCGATCTTGTCGTGGAGCGTCTGCTTGCGCGCGTCCCACAGGATCCACAGCGAGTCGACGAGGCCGTAGAGGCCGAACGTGATGACGTTCAGGAGTGTGCGGCCGAGCAGCTCGCGCTTGATCGCGACGCCGTAGGTGACCGGCGCGCCGTCGGTGCTCACCACCCGCAGACCGAGCCATTGCTTGCCGAGCGTCTGTCCGTTGTGCTCGCCGGACCGGGGCAGCAGCAGCACGTTGTAGACGACCGAGCCGACGAGCACGATCGCGTAGTAGACAAGGGCGCTGTGCGTCGCGACTCCAAGGATCCCGGCCACTACGGCCACGAGGATGCCATCGATGAACACGGCGCCGAAGCGCGCGGCACGCGAGCCGAGCGCCTCGGTCGAGATCACGGACGTGCGCATCGTGGTCACGTCTGAAGGGACGGTGCTCATTGCTCCTCCGTCGAGTCAGCTGAGGTGGATTCCGGGACTACATCGGCTTGGACCGGCGTGGCTCCGCCCGGCATCGCCCGCCAGGAGGCGCCGTCCCAGAAGTGCGCCCCGTCGGGGCTCACCTGTGCGCCGGGCGGCAGCTGTCGCGAGACGTGGTGCCACGTCTCGCCATCCCACCATTGCTCGCGGTCCTCGCTCCAGTGGATCTGCGGCTGCGAGGCGGCGACGCGGATCTCCACCAGCTCGTCCTTCTGGGTGGCGTAGACGATCAGGTAGACGAGCAGCGGCAGGAGGCAGAGGACCAGGCCCACGATGGCCCACAGGACGCTGAACTCCTTCTTCTTGAACATGACCGCGAAGTCCTCACCGCGGTTCTGGACCGTGAAGCCCTGGGCGATGTAGCTCGTGATCGTGCTGTCCAGCGCGCCGGCGTTGGGCACTTGCACCTGGGTGGCCTTGACAGCCATTCGTCTCCTCAGTGGGGTCGTGTGATGGGCAGCAGGAGCGTCGCGGCGCATCCGCCGAGCGCGGCGACAGCCGGCACTGCAAGCGGGTGCGCGGCGCGCGCGGCGGCGAGCTCTCCCCGCAGCGCGCGGTTGAGCCCGTGCGTCAGGCCGCACAGCGGGCAGCGCCGTCCGGTGAGGCGACGGAAGAGGCAGACCGACACTGCCGGCAGCGAGGGCAGGACGCTCGCATATGCGAGGTAGGCGGCGGCCAGGAGCGCGAACGCTCGCGATCGGGCGCTGATGGCCTGTCGCGACGAGCTCGTCTGCACGGTCGGGTTCATCGGCGATTGCACAGTGAACCTTGAGCACCGGCTGGAATCCGGTGCCGAGGTCCGCCGCCGCCGTCAGTCCCCCGTCTGTCCGCCGCTCGGTCTTCTGCCCGCGCTCGGTCTTCTGATCTCGAAGCCGATCAGCAGGCGCGGGGTCGTCGTCGTTCTGTAACGCAGACTCGTGTCGATTTGGAACGTCCAGGTGCCGTACGTGTATCTGAACGGGAACAGCGCGATCGGGCCGGTCTTGAGCGAACCGCACGGCCCTCTCGTCGTGCCGATCCGCAGCGTGTGCTTGACCTTCCCGTTCGGCTGCACGTAGTGCACGTACACGCCGTGGCGCTCGCCGAGGCCGAGCACGCGCCAGCGCACGCGCAGCGTCGCCGGGTCGCCGTTCCTGGGGCTGAACCTCGCGTCGAGCGGCGTCATCAGGAACGTCGTCGAGGCGACATGCGGGCCGTCTGTCACCGACAGCGTCAACTGGCGCGTCCCGCTCGTGCCGTGGTAGCGCGGCGCGGTGAAGCGTGCGCGGATCCGGCCTCTGGCGTCGATTCTGCCGGTGCCGATCTGCTTCGTGCCGGACAGCTTCGCCGTCCACGCGCTGTTCGGCCTGAAGCCGCTGCCGGTCAGCAGTCCGGTGCCGCTGCTCAGGTAGCAGCCCGGGTCGAGCACGATCTTCGCCCGCGGTGCGGCGCCCGCCGCGCCGGTCGCGAGCGCCGCCCCGGACACGACGCCGGCGGCGAGCAGCGTGAGCGGGACGAGGCGGCGCATGCGGTCCTCAATGGGGGAGCGAGCGGACATGCACCGGGATCTTCGCGCGTGGGCCGTCTGCGTGCACGCGGTACCCGCGCTGCGTGTCGACGACGAGCGTCCAGCTTCCCGCTTCGGGTGCGAACGGGAAGACGCGCCGCCGCGGCGTCGTGAGCGCACCGCAGTCGCCGCTTGTCGTGCCGAGCGCCGCGCTGCGGCGGACCTTCCCGCGCGGGTTGACCCAGTGCAGCCAGACCGGCAGCGGTCTGCGGTCGCCGCGCGTGGTGATCGAGAAGCCCCACACCTCGAAGCGTGCGCGCAGCGTGCGCGGGTCGCCGCTCGACGGTTGGAAGTCGGCGCCGGCGGGGCGCGTGACCGTGAAGCGCGCCCGCGGCCGGTGCGTCCCGTCGCTCACACGCAGCAGATGGCGCCGCTCGTGCGCGCCCGCGGCCAGCAGCGGCGTCGCGAACGCGCTTGTGAACGAGCCGGCGGCGTCGGATCTCGGCGTCGAGCCGTCGCCGTAGTGGAGCTGGCGCCCGTCGAGCGCGACCGTCAGCGGTGCGTTCGGCTGCAGGCCGCCGGCGGTCATCCGCAACTGCGCACCTTGCACGTAGCAGCGCGCGTCGGTCGTCAGCGTGGCGGGCGCGGCGGCCGCCGCGGGCGTGCACGCCAGCGCGGCGGCGAGCACGCCGAGGGCCAGCGGGTTGCGCGGATGGGCGCGGGGCATCATCGCTCCGTAGAACAGTTGAGCGTGGCGGTCGATGCGCCGCGCCGGCCATTGGGATAGAAAGCAGGCCTGAAGTCCGTCGCCGACCGCGAAGATGGGAGCGCCATGCCGACGTACATCATGCTCTCGAAGCTCACGCCCGAGGGCACCCAGACGATCAAGACGAACCCGCAGCGCATCCGCGAGGTCAACAGAGAGATCGAGCAGCTCGGCGCGACCGTGAAGGCGCAGTGGGCCGTGCTTGGCCGCTTCGACTTCGTGAACGTCGTCGAGGCGCCGGACGAGAAGACGATCGCGCGCGTGTCGCTGGAGCTGGGGTCGCGCGGCACCGTCCAGTACGAGACGCTGACCGCGATCCCGATCGACGACTTCATCTCGTCGCTCTAGCGGCTTGGCGCCCAAGGTCCTCGTCATCGGCGCCGGCGGCCGCGAGCACGCGATCGTGCGCGCGCTCGCGCGCTCGCCGCAGCGTCCGGAGCTGCTGTGCGCGCCCGGGAACGCCGGCATCGCCGCCGACGCGCGGCTGCTCGACGTGAACGGCGACGACGTCGCCGCGCTCGTCGCGGCGGCGCAGGCCGAGGGCGTCGCGCTGACGGTCGTCGGGCCGGAGGCGCCGTTGGTCGCCGGGGTCGTCGACGCGTTCGCCGCGGCGGAGTTGCTCTGCTTCGGCCCGCGCGCGGACGTCGCACGGCTGGAGGGCTCGAAGGCGTTCTCGAAGTCGGTGATGGAGGCGGCCGGCGTGCCGACCGCCGCCTACGAGGTCGTCACGACCGTCGAGCAGGGGATGGCGGCGATCGACCGCTACCCGGTCGTGATCAAGGCGGACGGTCTCGCCGCCGGCAAGGGCGTCGTGATCGCGACCTCCGCTGAGGAGGCGCGCGCGACGCTGGAGGACTTCCTCGTGGCGCGCCGCTACGGCACCGAGCAGGTCGTCGTGGAGGAGTTCCTTGACGGCGAGGAGCTGTCGCTGCTGGCGATCTGCGACGGCGAGCGCGCGATCCCGCTGGCGCCCGCGCAGGACTACAAGCGCATCTTCGACGGCGACGAGGGACCGAACACGGGCGGCATGGGTGCCTACTCGCCGGTGCCGGGCTTCGACGCCGCGCGTGCAGCCGAGCTGTGCGCGCAGGTCCACCAGCCGGTGCTCGACGAGCTGCGCCGCCGCGGCACGCCGTTCCACGGGATCCTGTACGCGGGCCTGATGTTGACGGACAGCGCACGGGGGCCCGCCTCCGCCGGCCATGTGGCCGGCTCCGGCACCCCTAGCGTCAGAGTGCTGGAGTTCAACGTGCGCTTCGGCGACCCGGAGACGCAGGCGGTGCTGCCGCGGCTGCGCTCCGACCTGCTCGACGTGCTGAACCGCGCGTGCGACCCGGGCGGCCTCGCTGGCGTGGCGCTGGAGTGGGATCCGCGCACGGCCGTCACGCTCGTGCTGGCGAGCGCCGGCTACCCCGAGTCGCCGCGCACCGGCGATCCGATCGCCGGACTCGACGCGGTGCCGGACGGGATCGAGGTCACGCACGCCGGCACGCAGCGCCGCGACGACGGCGCGACCGTCACAGCCGGCGGCCGTGTCCTCAACGTGACCGCGCTGGGCGACGACGCTGCCGCCGCGCGCGCGGCCGCCTATGCTGCCGCCGATTCCATCGCCTTCGAGGGGCGCCAGCTGCGACGCGACATCGCGCTGCGCGCCGTCACCACCACCGGGAGCACCGCATGACCGACGAAGCCGCCGCCGCGACCGAGACCTCCACCGACCCGACCGTGGCCGCCCTGGAGCAGGAGCTGTCGGCCGAGGGCGTGCTCGTCGGCATCGTGATGGGCTCGCAGAGCGACATGGAGACGATGCAGAAGGCGGCCAAGGCGCTGACCGAGCAGGGCATCCCGAACGAGATCAACGTGATGTCCGCGCACCGCGACCCGGACAAGGTCGCCGCCTACGCGAAGTCCGCCCGCTCGCGCGGCCTGAAGGTGATCATCGCTGGCGCCGGCCTCTCCGCCGCGCTGCCCGGCGTCGTCGCCGCGCACACGGACTTGCCGGTGATCGGCGTCCCGCTGACGAGCGCGATGACCGCCGCCGGCGGCCTCGACGCGCTGCTGTCGGTCGCGCAGATGCCGCCGGGCGTGCCGGTCGCCTGCGTCGGCATCGACAACCCCAGAAATGCCGCGGCGCTCGCGGCGCGCATCCTCGCGGCGTAGCGGCTGGCACATGCAGTTTGGGTGTGGCGCAAGCTGCTCGCTACACTCGACTCCGTGAAGACGATCCAAGTTCGCAACGTCCCCGACGACGTCCACCGCGCGCTGCGCACCCGCGCAGCGGCCGCCGGCGTCTCGCTGTCGGACTTTGCGCTCGGGGAGTTGGAACGGGCGGCGCAGCGACCGCCGGTGGCCGAGCTGCTTCAGCGCGCACGCTCGCGCGCCGGCGGCGCGTCGAGCAGCGCGATCGTCGCGGCGGTGCGTGCCGGCCGCGAGCGTCGCTAGCGGGCGTGCTGGTCGTCGACAGCTCGGCAGTGCTCGAAGCGCTCGCCGCGCGCGAGCCAGCTCCAGGGCTCGTCGAGCGGCTCGCCGAGGACGGCGACCTGCATGCCCCGCACCTGATCGACACCGAGGTTCTTCACGCGCTGCGCCGCATGCTCCGCAGAAGACAGATCAGTCCCGAGCGCGCGCATGACGCTCGCACGGACTTCGCTGATCTCACGCTCGTGCGCTATCCCCACGAGCCGCTCAACGACCGCGTTTGGGAGCTGCGCGAGAACCTCTCCGCGTACGACGCCACCTTCGTCGCGCTTGCCGAGGCGCTCGACGTGCCGCTCGTCACCTGCGACGCACGCCTCGCCGACGCACCGGGACACCGCGCTCAGATCGAGCTTTACTCGATAATGCGCCGCGCATGATCCCCCGCTACAGCCGCCCCCAGCTCGCCGCCCTCTGGACCGACGAGGCGCGCATGTCCGCGTGGCGCGACGTCGAGGTCGCGGCCTGCGAGGCGATGGAGGGGCCGAGCACGGAGGAGCTGGAGGCGATCCGTGCGGCGAGCTTCACCGTCGAAGCGGTCAACGAGCGCGAGAAGACCACCGACCACGACGTCGCGGCGTTCGTCGACGTGCTGTCGGCGTCAGCCGGACCGGCCGGTCGTTGGATCCACTACGGGCTGACGTCGAGCGACGTGCTCGACACTGCGCTTGCGCTGCAGCTCAAGCGCGCCGGCGAGGTGATCGTGCCGGGGGCGTACGGGCTCGTGCGCGCGTTGGTTGAGCGGGCGCGCGAGCACAAGGACACGCTGTGCGTCGGTCGCACGCACGGCGTGCACGCGGAGCCGACGTCGTTCGGCATCAAGCTCGCTGGCTTCGCGTTCGAGGCGCATCGCAATGCCGTGCGGCTGGAGCGCGCGTTCGCGCAGGCGGCGGTCGGCGCCGTGTCGGGCGCGGTCGGGACCTACTCGGCGACCTCGCCGGAGTTCGAGTCCCGCGTCCTCGACGCGCTCGGCCTCGACCGCGAGCCGGTCTCGACGCAGGTCGTCGCGCGCGACCGCCACGCCGAGCTGCTGCAGGCGATCGCTTTGGCCGGCGCGGGCTTGGAGCGCTTCGCGACCGAGCTGCGGCATTTGCAGCGCACGGAGGTGCGTGAGGCTGAGGAGCCGTTCCGCAGAGGGCAGAAGGGCTCGAGCGCGATGCCGCACAAGAGAAACCCGATCAAGTCCGAGCAACTCTCCGGGCTCGCGCGCGTGCTGCGCGGCAACGCGCAGGCGGCCGTCGAGGACGTCGCGCTGTGGCACGAGCGCGACATCTCGCACAGCTCCGTCGAGCGCGTGATCCTGCCCGACTCGACGATCCTGATCGACTACATGCAGGCCCGCGCGACCGCTTTGGTCGAGGGCATGGTCGTGCACAGAGCGCGCATGCAGGAGAACCTCGAGATCACGTGCGGCGCGCTGTTCTCGCAGCGCGTGCTGCTCGCGCTGATCGAGCAGGCGGGGATGGTGCGCGACGACGCGTACCGAATCGTCCAGCGCACGGCGCAGGAGGCGTGGGACACGCGCACGCCCTTGCGTTCGCTGCTCGAAGCAGAGTCGGCCGTGACCGACGCCGGCCTCGACCTCGACGCGATCTTCGACTTCTCCGTCTACATCCGCCACGCCGACGCGATCTTCGCGCGGCTGGACGAGATCGCCTCGTAGCTCCGCTTACCGAGCGGACACCGAGTAATGCTTGCATTACGGAAATGCAAGCATTACTTTTCGTCTTTGACCCCAACCGCCGCGCGATCATCCTGCTTGGTGGCGACAAGCGCGGCGACTGGAGCGGCTGGTACGAGCAAAACGTGCCGATCGCAGACGACCTCTATGACCGGTATCTCGCACACGAAACGTAATCGCCACCAGGACTCCGGAGGTCCACGGTGAGAATCAGGAACAAACAGGACATCCTCGCGCGTCGACCGGTAGCCCCAGCCGCTCGCGAGCGCATCGACGAGATCAAGCGCGCCATGGAATTTCAGGTCGCGCTGCATGAGCTGCGCGAGCGGCGTGGCATCACCCAGACCTCAGTTGCTGAGCAGCTTGGCACGAGCCGCCCGAACGTCTCCCGGATCGAGGCCGAGGACGATGTCCGCTTCACCACCCTCGATCGGTATGTCCGCGCGCTCGGCGGGCACCTCGAGGTCCGCGTCGTCTTCGACGATGGCGAGTCGGTGGACCTCGTCAGATAGCGAGCGTCGAGGCGCGCCGAGCCCTTCAGCTCGGCGCGCGCTGAACGCAATGCGACTGGTGAACGGCTACGCCGGTACGGCCGTGCCGTCGAGGTACGGCTCGTTGCGCTCCGCCCGCTCGACCAGCGAGGCCGGCGGCTCGAAGCGGTCGCCGTACTTGGCGGCCAGCTCCCGCGCGCGGGCGACGAAGGCGGCGGGGCCGCCCGTCTCCGGGTTGCGGATCGGGTCGCCGTACTGGTTGATGTACTGGAGCACCCCGCCCGTCCAGGCCGGGAAGCCGATGCCGAAGATCGAGCCGATGTTCGCGTCGGCCACGGTCTCCAGCACGCCCTCGTCGAGGCACTTCACCGTCTCGAGCGCCTCGGCGAACATCATCCGCTCCTCGAGATCTCTCAAGGAGATCGACGCGGGATCCGAGACCGGCGGGAACGCCTCGCGCAGGCCGGACCACAACCCGACGCGTCTGCCGTCCGCATACTCGTAGAAGCCGCGACCCTCCAGCTTCCCGGGCCGGTCGTGCTTGTCGAGCATGTCGTCGATCACCTGCTCGGAGGGGTGACCCTCCCAGCCGCTCGCCGACTCCATCGCCGCCTTCGCGGCGTCGCGGATCTTGCGCATGAGCTTCAAATTCAGCTCGTCACTCAACTGCAAGACCGGCGCCGGGTAGCCGGCCTGCGACGAGGCCTGCTCGATCGTCGCCGCGGGGATCCCCTCGGTCAGCATCGAGATGCCCTCGTTGATGAACGTGCCGATCACGCGCGAGGTGAAGAAGCCGCGCGAGTCGTTGACGACGATCGGCGTCTTCTTGATCTGCTTGGCGACGTCCAGCGCGCGCCACAGCGTCTCGTCGCTCGTCTGCTCGCCCTTGATGATCTCCAGCAGCGGCATCTTGTCGACGGGCGAGAAGAAGTGCAGGCCGATGAAGTCGGCCGGCCGCGAGACATTCTCGGCCAGCTGGGTGATCGGCAGCGTCGAGGTGTTCGAGCCGAGCAGCGCGTCGGGCGCGAGATGCGGCTCGATCTCCGCGAACACCTGTCTCTTCACGCCCGGGTCCTCGAACACCGCCTCAATCACGAGGTCGGCGCCCGCGGCTGCGGCCGGGTCGGTCGTCGCGGTGATGCGGGACAGCAGCGCATCGCCCGCCTCCTGCGTCGTCTTGCCGCGCGAGACGCCCTTCTCCACCAGTCTCACCGAGTACTGCTTGCCGCGGTCGGCGGCCTCCTGCGAGACGTCCTTCAGCACGACCTCGATGCCGGCCTTCGCGCACACGTACGCGATCGCGGCGCCCATCATGCCGGCGCCGAGCACGACGACCTTCTTCGCCTTGAACGTCTCCACGTCGGCGCCGCGGCCGCGCGGGCCGCTGACCGCCTGCAGGTCGAAGAAGAACGCCTGGACCATGTTCTTCGAGACCTGGCCGGTCGCGAGGTCGACGAAGTAGCGCCCCTCGATCTCCAGCGCGTTATCGAAGTCGACCTGCGCGCCCTCGACCGCCGCAGCCATGATGTGGTGCGGCGCCGGGTAGTTCGCGCCCTTGATCTGCTTGCGCAGGTTCGCCGGGAACGCCGGCAGGTTCATCGCCAGCGCCGGCGTCGACGGCGTGCCGCCGGGGATCTTGTACTTCTTGTCGGCGTCCCACGGCTGCTGCGCGTCCGGATGCTCCGAGATCCACTTCTTCGCGGCCGGGATCAGGTCGTCTCTCGACGCGACCAGCTCGTCGACGATGCCGATCTCGACGGCCTTGCTCGGCTTCACTCTCTGGCCCTGCATCAGCAGCGACATGAGCGCGCCCACGATCCCGATCATGCGCACCGTGCGCACGACGCCGCCGGCGCCCGGCAGCAGGCCGAGCTGCACCTCCGGGAAGCCGAACTGGATCTTCGGGTCATCGACGGCAATGCGGTGGTGGGTCGCCAGCGCGATCTCCAGGCCGCCGCCGAGCGCCGTGCCGTTCAACGCGGCGACGACCGGCTTGCCGAGCGTCTCCAGTCGGCGCAGCATTGCCTTGTTCGCGCGCACGGCCTGCGCCAGGTCCTCCGCCTGCTCCGGCCCCACGAGTCTCAGGTCGTTGAGGTTCGCGCCGGCGAAGAAGGTCTTCTTCGCGGACGTGATCACGACACCCTTGATCGCGTCCTTCTCGGCCTCGAGGCGGTCGAGCGTCGCCGCAAGCGACTCGGCGTAGGCCGCGTTCATCGTGTTCGCGCTGGCGCTCGGGTCGTCGAGCGTGAGGACGACGACGCCGTCGGCGTCCTGCTCCCAGCGGATCGTGGTGCTCTCCGCCATCTAGATCGCCTCCACCACGGTCGCGATGCCCATGCCGCCGCCGACGCACAGCGTCGCGAGGCCGTATCTGCCGCCGGTGCGGTGCAGCTCGTCGACGAGCGTGCCGAGGATCATCGCCCCGGTCGCGCCGAGCGGGTGGCCCATCGCGATCGCGCCGCCGTTGACGTTGACCTTCTCCATGTCGAGGCCCATGTCCTTGACGAAGCGCAGCACGACGGCCGCAAACGCCTCGTTGATCTCGACGAGGTCGAGGTCGTCGACCGTCAGGCCGGCCTTCGCCAACGCCTTCTTGGAGGCGGGCGCGGGGCCGGTCAGCATGATCGTCGGGTCGGCGCCGGAGAGCGCGGTCGCGAGGATCCGCCCGCGCGCCTTCAGGCCCAGCTCCTCACCCGTCTTCTCGTTGCCGATCGCGACGAGGGCGGCGCCGTCCACGATCCCAGACGAGTTGCCCGGCGTGTGGACGTGATTGATCTTCTCGACCCAGTGGTACTTCTGCAGCGCCACGGCGTCGAAGCCGCCCATCTCGCCCATCACCTCGAACGACGGCTTCAGCCCGCCGAGCGTCTCGACGGTCGTGCCGGGGCGGATGAACTCGTCGTGGTCGAGGATCACGTGGTCGTTGATGTCCTTCACCGGGATGACGCTGTTCGCGAAGCGGCCCTCTGCCTGAGCGGCGGCGGCACGCTCCTGCGAACGCACGGCGTAGGCGTCGACGGTCTCACGGTCGAAGCCCTCGACCGTCGCGATCAGATCCGCGCTGACGCCCTGCGGCACGAACGACGTGTCGTAGTTCGTCTCGGGGTCGAGCGCCCACGCGCCGCCGTCGCTGCCCATTGGGCAGCGCGACATCGACTCGACGCCGCCGGCGAAGACGAGGTCCTCCCAGCCGGAGGCGACCTTCTGCGCAGCGACGTTGACGGCCTCCAGCCCGGAGGCGCAGAAGCGGTTGAGCTGGACGCCCGCGACGGTGTCCGGCAGTCCGGCCTTGATCGCCGCCGTCTTGGCGATGTCGAGGCCTTGGTCGCCGATCGGGGTGACGCAGCCGAGCACCACGTCGTCGACCCGGTTGGGATCGAGCCGCTCGTTGCGGATCAGCATCTCGTGCATCAGGCCGACCACGAGGTCGACCGGCTTGGTCGTGTGCAGGGAGCCGTTGCTCTTGCCCTTGCCACGCGGTGTGCGGATCGCGTCGAAGATCAACGCGTCAGTCGATCCCACGGTTTCAGTCTCCTCGTACGGGGTGCGCGCAAACTTGCGTTCGCGAATGAATGTATCGTGGGAGCGCGATGAGCGCGACACCTGTCCGACGCACGCAGGAGGAGCGGAGCGCCAGCACGCGCGCGGCGCTGCTCGACGCCGCGATCGCGTGCCTCGTCGAGCACGGCTACGAGGGCACCACGACCGGGCGCGTGTGCGAGCGCGCCGGCCTCTCGCGCGGCGCGCACCTGCACCACTTCGGCACGCGCCCGGCGCTTGTCGCCGCCGCGCTGGAGGAGCTGGCGATGCGGCGGCTGGAGGAGATCCGCGGCGAGCTCGCGAGCCTGCCAGAGGGGGACGCGCGCATCGAGCAGGCGCTCGACGCGATCTGGGGCTGGTTCACCGGCCCGCTCTATCAGGCGTCGCTCGACCTCGCCGCCGCTGCGCGCACCGACGAGGAGCTGCGCGCGCAGCTCGCGCCGGTCGAGGCGCGCCTGTCGCAGGGGACGCTGCTGTGCTGCCGCGAGATGCTCGCCGACGGCGCCGAGGACCGCTCGCGCGACCCGCTGATCCAGATGACGCTCGGCACCGTCCGCGGGCTCGCGCTGCTGCCGATCCTCGATCCGGGGAACCGCAGCGCGCCGAAGCAGTGGGCGTTCGCGCGCGACCGCCTGGCGGCCCTCTATCGCGCCTGAGGCACTGCTAGCATCGCGCCACGTGACCCCCCTCGCAGACCTCCCCCTCATCGCTTCGGGGAAGGTCCGTGAGCTGTATGACCTCGGGGACCGCCTCCTGCTCGTCGCGAGCGATCGCATCTCGACGTTCGACGCGGTTCACCCGACGCCGATCCCGGACAAGGGCAAGGTCCTGACGGGCCTGTCGGTGTTCTGGTTCGAGCAGCTCGCGGACGTGATCCCGAACCACTTCATCTCCGCCACCGACGGCGTGCCCGACGAGGTGCGCGGCCGTGCGCTCGTCGTCAAGAAGCTCGCAATGCTGCCCGTCGAGTGCGTCGTGCGCGGCTACATCACCGGCTCCGGCTGGAAGGACTACCAAGCGACCGGACACGTCTCCGGCCTGGAGCTGCCGCCCGGCCTCCAGGAGTCGGAGCAGCTCCCGCAGCCGCTCTACACGCCCTCGACGAAGGCCGAGGTCGGCCACGACGAGGCGATCGACTTCGAGCAGACGGTCGAGCTGCTGGACGGCGACCGCGCCTTCGCCGAGCAGGTGCGCGACGTGTCCGTCGAGCTGTACGCGAAGGCGGCGGAGCATGCGCGCGGCCGCGGCGTGATCCTCGCCGACACGAAGTTCGAGGTGGGACGCGACGCCGACGGGACGCTCACGCTCGGCGACGAGGTGCTGACGCCCGACTCCTCGCGCTTCTGGCCGGTCGAGGGCTACGCGGTCGGCCGTGGCCAGCCGAGCTTCGACAAGCAGTACGTGCGCGACTGGGCCGCGCAGACCGGCTGGGACAAGCAGCCGCCGGCGCCGGAGATCCCCGACGACGTGGTCGCCGCCACGCGCGCGAAGTACGTCGAGGCGTACGAGCTGATCACGGGCGAGCCGTTCGACGCCTGGCTGGAGAGCACGGCGCCGTGAGCCAGCGCATCCGCGTGCTCGTGCGGCCGAAGGCCGGGATCCTGGATCCGCAGGGCCAGGCGGTCGAGCGTGCGCTGCCGGCGCTCGGCTTCGACGGTGTCGCGAACGTGCACGTGGGGCGGCTGGTCGAGCTGGACGTCGAGGACCCGAGCCGCGTCGGCGAGATGTGCGAGAAGCTGCTCGCGAACCCGCTGATCGAGGACTACGAGATCGTCGAGGCGTAGTGCGCTTCGGCGTCCTCCGTTTTCCCGGCACCTGCGACGAGGTCGACGCGCAGCTCGCGTGCGAGCGCGTCGGCGAGGCGACGATCCTGTGGCACGGCGACACCGACCTGCAGGGGGTCGACGCGATTGTCGTGCCCGGCGGCTTCTCGTACGGTGACTACCTGCGCGTCGGCGCGATCGCGCGCTTCGCGCCGATCATGGAGTCGGTGATCCGGTTCGCGCGCGAGGGCGGGCCAGTGCTCGGCATCTGCAACGGCTTCCAGGTGCTGTGCGAGGCCGGCCTGCTGCCGGGCGCGCTGCTGCCGAACAAGACGCTGCGCTTCGTCTGCCGCCAGGTGGATCTCGTGGTCGAGCACGCCGACACCGTCTTCACGAATGCGTGCGCGGAGGGTGAGCGCCTGTCGATCCCGGCCAAGCACACGACCGGCTGCTGGTACGCGCCGCGCGAGCTGTACGAGCAGGTGGAGGCGAACGGCCAGGTCCTGCTGCGCTACGCGCCGGGCGAGAACTTCAACGGCTCGCTCGGCGACGTTGCCGGCGTCCGCAACGAGGCCGGCAACGTCTTCGGGCTGATGCCGCACCCGGAGCACGCCGTCGATCCGCTCACCGGCTCGGTCGACGGGCTGAAGCTGTTCCAGTCGATCGCCAACCACGTCGGCGCGCATGTCTGAGACCGCGACCGCGCCGCACCGCGCGCTCGGCCTCACCGACGCCGAGTACGAGCTGATCGTCGACAAGCTCGGGCGTGAGCCGAACGCGGTCGAGCTGTCGATGTTCTCGCTGATGTGGAGCGAGCACTGCGCCTACAAGCACTCGAAGAAGCTGCTGGGCCAGCTGCCCACGGAGGGTCCCTACCTGCTGATGGGCCCGGGCGAGAACGCCGGCGCGGTCGATGTCGGCGACGGCCTCGCGATCGCCTTCAAGGTCGAGTCGCACAACCACCCGTCCGCGGTCGAGCCGTTCCAGGGCGCGGCGACCGGCGTCGGCGGGATCCTGCGCGACGTGTTCGCGGTCGGCGCGCGGCCGATCGCGGTGCTCGACTCGCTGCGCTTCGGCGAGCTCGACTCCGCGCGCTCGCGCTACCTGCTTGAGCACGCCGTCGGCGGAATCGGCCACTACGGCAACTCGATCGGCGTGCCGACGATCGGCGGCGAGCTGTACTTCGAGGGTCCGTACGAGCAGAACTGCCTCGTCAATGCGATGGCGCTCGGGATCGCTGAAGCCGACCGGCTCACGCGCTCGGCCGCGACCGGCCCCGGCAACGCGCTGATCCTGTTCGGCGCGCTGACCGGCCGCGACGGGATCGGCGGCGCCTCGGTGCTGGCGAGCGCCGAGCTGGGCGAGGGCGACGCCGACAAGCGCCCGACGGTGCAGATCGGCGATCCGTTCGCGGAGAAGAAGCTGATGGAGTGCTCGCTCGAGCTGCTCGACCGCGAGCTGCTCGTCTCGCTGCAGGACCTCGGCGCCGCCGGCCTCACGTCGTCCTCCTCGGAGATGGCGTCGAAGGGCGGCCTGGGGCTCGACATCCACGTCGACCGCGTGCCGCTGCGCGAGCCGGGCATGGAGCCGTTCGAGATCATGGTCTCCGAGTCGCAGGAGCGCATGCTGTGCGTCGTCGAGCCGGCGCGCGTCGACGAGGTGCTCGCCGTCTGCGCGAAGTGGGAGACGACCGCGACGGTCATCGGTGAGGTGACGGACAGCGGCCGGCTGCGCGTGCTGTCAGGCGGCGACGTCGTAGGCGACATGCCGGTCGAGGCCTTGGTGGACGACTGCCCGCTGTACGACCTCGCGCCCGAGAAGCCAAGCGCGCCGATCTACCCGACGCCCGCGCGCACGCTCCCGCCGGACACCGGCGCGCGCGCGATCCTGCCGGCGCTGCTGGGCTCGTGGAACGTCGCCGACCGCCGTCCCGTCTTCGAGCAGTACGACTGCCTCGTGCAGTCGCGCACGGTGCGGCGCCCGGACGACGCCGACGCCGCGGTGCTGCTGCTGCCGGCGCCAGCCGACGGCGGTGCCCGCCCCGCGATCGCCGTCTCGATCGACGGCTCCGGCCGCCGCGTCGCCTGCGACCCGTACCGCGGCACGGTCGAGGCGGTGCTCGAGTGCGCGGCGAACCTCGCGTGTGTCGGCGCCGAGCCGCTCGGCCTCACGAACTGCCTCAACTTTGGCAACCCGGAGAAGCCGCATATCGCCTGGCAGCTGAGCGAGTCGGTGCGCGGGATGGCGGACGCCTGCCGCGCGCTCGACGTGCCGGTCGTCGGCGGCAACGTCTCGCTCTACAACGAGGGCCCCGAAGGCCCGATCTATCCGACGCCGGTCGTCGGGATGGTCGGCCGCCTGCCCGACGCCGCGCGCGCCGGCCGGCTCGGCTTCGCCGTCGAGGGCGACGCGATCGCGTTCGCCGGTCCATTCGCGCCGGCGCTGCCGGGCTCGGAGCTGGCGAAGCTGCGCGGCGAGCCGCTTCCGGACGGCCTGCCTGAGATCGACGTCGCCTCCGTACGCAAAGCCCAGGAGGCCGTCCGCGACGCGGTCCGCCGCGGCGAGCTGCGCTCCGCGCACGACGTCGCCGAGGGAGGCCTCGCGGTCGCGCTCGCGGAGTGCTGCCTCGGCGGCGACCACGGCGCGCGCGTCGACTTCCGCGGCGCCGGCAGCGAGGGCGAGCGGCTGTTGGAGACGCTGTTCGGCGAGGGCGCCGGGGGGTTCGTCCTGTCCGGCCCGCGACCCGCGCTCGCCGCGCTCGCCCGCGAGATCCAGCTCACCTTCGTGGGCGAGGTCACCGGCTCCGACCTCGTCCTCACGCTCGACGACGAGGCGACCCTTTCGTGGCCGCTCGCCGAGCTGCGCGAGGCGCGTTCGCGCGGCCTCGCCGACGCGATCGGCTAGGGGTCCGGCGCCGCGGTCGGGGCTTCGCCTGCTACCGTGCGCGGCGCGAGTGACGCCGTTGCTCGCGAGGTTCTTGCTCCTGAAGGCGCGACGCGCGGTTGGGGACAGTCGAATCTCCCCCACCACATAGCGCCCGTGCGCGTCCGCGCCGGGCTGCGAGGAGCAGCACATGCAGCAATCCACCTTCGCCGACCTCGGCGTGTCCAAGGCCGTGGCCGGCGCCCTGCAACAACGCGGGATCGAGCGGCCGTTCGCCGTCCAGCAGCTCGTCATCGGCGACGTGCTCGAGGGTTACGACGTGCTCGTCGAGTCGCCGACCGGCTCGGGCAAGACGCTCGCGTTCGGGATCCCGCTCGTCGACTGCGTCGAGCCCGGCCGCCACGCGAGACGCCGTCCCGGCGAGCCGGGCGCGCTCGTGCTCGCGCCGACGCGCGAGCTCGCGAGCCAGATCGTCGACGAGCTCGGCGCGATCGCCAGAGCGCGCGGCCTCTCCGTCGCCGCCGTCTACGGCGGCGCCGGCATCAACCCGCAGATCAGAGCCGCGCGCCGCGCCGACGTGCTCGTCGCCACGCCGGGCCGCCTCGTCGACCTGCTCGACCGCGGCGCGGTCTCGCTCGCCGAGGTCGGCGTGCTCGTGCTTGACGAGGCCGACCGCATGCTCGACATGGGCTTTCGCCCCGTCGTCGACCGGCTCGTCGCGCTGACGCCCGAGGATCGCCAGACGATGCTCTTCTCCGCGACGCTCGCGGGCGAGGTCGACCGCGTCGCGCGGGCGTACACGCAGGGCGCCAGACGCCACGCTCACCGGCCGGCGCAAGCGGCGCGCGGCAGAGTCGAGCATCGCTTCGTGAAGGTCTCGCGCGAGCGCCGCACCGAGCAGCTCGTGGCCGAGCTGACCGAGCAGGAGCGCGGGCGCACGCTCGTGTTCGTGCGCACGAAGCGCGGCGCCGACCGGCTCGCGAAGCAGCTCGGCCGCGTCGCGACGGTCAAGGTCGCCGCGATGCACGGCGACAAGTCTCAAGCGCAGCGCGAACGCGCGCTCGCGCAGTTCGAGCAGGGCCGGATCGACACGCTCGTCGCGACCGACGTCGCCGCCCGCGGAATCGACGTGCGCGACATCACGCACGTCATCAACTACGACGCGCCCGGCGCGACGGAGGACTACGTGCACCGCGTCGGGCGCACCGCCCGCGCCGGCGCCGACGGCATCGGCATCACGTTCGTGCTCGAAGATCAGGTGCGCGAGGTCGTCTCGATGGTCGCCGGGCTCGGCCTGCACCGCGAGCTGGAGGCCGGCGGGCTGCCGGTCAGCGCCCGTGCGACGCGCACCGACGCGATCAGCGGCGGCTCCAGCCGCCGCCGTCGCAGCCGGCACCGGCGCAGCGGCGCCTCGCGACCGCTGGCCTGAGCGCCGGCGGGCGGGGCGTGCGGGGGCGGGCGAGGCGCCCGCCCCCGCTGCTACGCTTGCGCCTCCAGGCCGGATTGCCGTCACCGGCCGCTGCTGGAGTGCTGAGACGCCTCCTCGATGACCGACCATCTGACCGATCGCGACGGGCCGCGCGACGAGTGCGGCGTCTTCGGGATCTACGCGCCCGACCACGACGTCGCCCGCCTCGCGTACTTCGCGCTGTACGCGCTGCAGCACCGCGGCCAGGAGTCCGCCGGGATCGCGACCACCGACGTCGGCGGCAACATCATGACGCTGCGTGACCTCGGCCTCGTCAGCCAGGTGTTCGACGAGCAGAAGCTGCGCGCGCTGCCGGGCGACCTCGCGCTCGGGCATGTGCGCTACTCGACCACCGGCTCGTCCGCGTGGGAGAACGCGCAGCCGATCTACCGCTCCGACGCGCGCGAGCTGGCGCTTGCCCACAACGGGAACCTCACGAACGCGGTCGAGCTGCACGCCGAGCTGCGCGAGCGCGACGTCGCCTTCCGCTCCACGTCCGACTCGGAGATCATCGCCGCGCTGCTCTCCACGCATCCGGCGACCCGGATCGAGGACGCCGTCGTGGACGTGCTGCCGCGGCTGCACGGCGCCTTCTCGACGGTCGTGATGACGCGCGAGAAGATCGTCGCGTTCCGCGATCCGCACGGGCTGCGCCCGCTCGCGCTGGGCATGATCGGCGACCGTTACTGCGTCGCGAGCGAGTCGTGCGCGCTCGACATCATCGGCGCGAGATTCCTGCGCGAGCTCGAGCCCGGTGAGGTGCTGACGATCGACGGCGGCGGCATCTCGACGCGCATGGCGGTCGAAGGGGCGCGGCGCGCGTTCTGCGTCTTCGAGTACATCTACTTCGCGCGGCCCGACTCGATCATGGGCGGCACCGTGCTGCAGGGCGCGCGCGGGCGGATGGGCGAGATCCTCGCGCGCGAGGCGCCGGCCGACGCCGACCTCGTGATCGCCGTGCCCGACTCCGGCAACCCGGCCGCGCGCGGCTTCGCTCGCGCCAGCGGGATCCCCCATGACGACGGCTTCGTCAAGAACCGCTACGTCGCGCGCACGTTCATCCAGCCGGGCCAGGAGCTGCGCAAGCACGGCCTCAGACTGAAGTTCAACCCGATGCCCGAGATCGTCGCCGGCAAGCGGCTCGTGGTGGTGGACGACTCGATCGTGCGCGGCAACACGACGCGCCAGATCGTGGAGATGCTGCGGGATGCGGGCGCGCAGGAGGTGCATTTGCGCATCACCGCGCCGCCGATCCGCAACCCCTGCCACTACGGCATCGACATGTCGACGCGCGAGGAGATGGTCGCGCACGGGCGCGAGGTCGACGAGATCGCTGCGGAGCTCGGCGCGGACTCGCTGCACTACATCTCGCTCGAAGGCGTCTACGAGGCGGTTGGGGTCACGCGCGAGACGCACTGCGACGCCTGCTTCACGGGCGAGTATCCGCTGCCGCACGGCCCGGGCGGGCAGTCGAAGGACGCTTTCGAGCGCGCCGTGCCGGTCATACACGCCTGAGCTGCGCAGAACCGCGCGAGCCCCGTGATCCCGGCCGCTCCCAGCGCTATGGTCGAGCGTCCCATGGACCCACGCGAGGCATTGCGCACCCACTTCGGCTTCGACGACTTCCGCCCCGGCCAGGAGGAGGCGGTGCGGGCCGCGCTCGCCGGGCGCGACACGCTCGTCGTGATGCCGACCGGCTCCGGCAAGTCGCTCTGCTACCAGCTTCCGGCGCTGATGCGCGACGACCTTACGATCGTCGTCTCGCCGCTCGTCTCGCTGATGCAGGACCAGGTCGACCAGCTGCGCAGGGTCGCGCCAGAGCGGGTGGCGCTCGTCAACGCGCAGCAGAGCACAGCCGAGAACCACGCCGTCATGGACCGCGCAGCCGCCGGCGAACTGCGGCTGCTGTACGTCGCGCCCGAGCGCTTCGCCTCGCCCGCGTTCGTGCAGCGGATCGCGAGCGTGCGCGTCGGGCTGTTCGTCGTCGACGAGGCGCACTGCGTCTCGCAGTGGGGCCACGACTTCCGCCCCGACTACTTCCGGCTCGCCGACGCCGCGCGCTACCTGAGAGCGCAGGCGATCGTGGCGCTGACCGCGACGGCGACCCCGCAGGTGGCGCGCGACATCGTCGCGCGGCTGCGGCTGGACGACCCGGCCACGGTGACGACCGGCTTCGACCGCCCGAACCTCTCGTTCGCGGTCGTGCCGTGCAGAACGAAGGCCGACAAGCAGCGCCGGATCGCCGCGGCGCTCGCCGAGCCGGGCGCGCTGCCGGCGATCGTCTACGCCGGCACGCGCAACGGCTGCGAGGAGCTCGCGATGAGACTCGGCCACGCGCTCGACGAAGAGGTGCTCGTCTACCACGCCGGCCTCGACCGCGACCGGCGCGCGGCGGTGCAGCGCGCCTTCATGGGCGGCGAGGCGCGCGTCGTGGTTGCGACGAACGCGTTCGGGATGGGCGTCGACAAGGCGGACGTGCGGACTGTCTGCCACGACACCGTCCCGCAGTCGGTCGAGGGTTACTACCAGGAGGCCGGTCGCGCCGGCCGCGACGGCGCGCCCGCACGCTGCCTGCTGTTCGCCGAATCGCGCGATAAGGGCCTGCACGTCTTCTTCATCCAGCGCGCGGAGGTCGAGGACGCGGCGTTCGCGGCGGTCGCGCGGCGGCTGCACAAGCAGGCGACTGAGCAGGGCCGCTACGACGTCGAGCTGCGCGAGCTGGCCGACCTGACCGGCAGAGGCGGCGACTCCGACCAGGCACGCGCGATCGTCGGTCACCTCGCGCGCGCCGGGATGCTGAGACCGGCGCCCTCGCCGCCGGACCGCGCGATCGGCCGGATCGTCGGCGCGTGGGACCGCGCGGCGCTGCAGGCCTGCCGCGCGTCGGCCGGTGACGCGACGCGCGTGCGCTGGCGCCAGTACCGCGCGATCTGGGCGTTCGTGGAGCAGCGCGCGTGCCGGCGCAAGATGCTGTTGCGCCACTTCGGCGACGCGGCCGAGCCGTTCACCGATCCGGGCGTGCCGTGCTGCGACGTGTGCGATCCGTCGCTGGTCCCCGCGGCGCCCGTGCCGGCCGCCGGCGCGGCGGTGCGGCGCGGCGACCCGGACGCGGTGCCCGGCGAGCTCGACGACGCGATCTTCGCCGTCGTTCGCGGCGCCGAGCCGGCGGTCGGTCGCACGCGCGCGGTCGAGATCCTCTGCGGCGGTCGCTCGAAGGTCGTCGAGAAGTACAGCTACGACGGCATGCCGGTGTACGGGACGTTTGCGCATGTGCGCCGCGACGACGTGCTCGCGCGCGTGGACGCGTTGCTCGCCGCCGGCAAGCTGCGGTCGACCGGCGGCCGCTTTCCCAAGCTGGCGGCGGCGTGAGCGAAGGGCAGTTCCGCATCGCCGTGCTCGCTTCGGGGAGCGGCTCCAACCTGCAGGCGATCCTCGACACGCTGCACGGCGGCCCGGAGGGGATCGTCGTCGCCGGCGTCGCATCCGACAAGCCGGGCGCCCGCGCGCTCGAGCGCGCGCAGCAGGCTGGCGTGTCGACGGCGGCGTTCCCGCTCGGCGACTTCCCCGACCGCTCCGTGCGCGATGGCGCGCTGGCCGACTGGATCGTTGGCCGTGACGTGCAACTCGTGGTGCTCGCCGGCTACATGGCGCTGCTCACGCCGGCGTTCCTCGCGCACTTTCCGAACGCGGTCGTCAACGTTCACCCGGCGCTCTTGCCGGCGTTCCCAGGGCTCGACGCGGTTGGTCAGGCGCTTGCGCACGGCGTGAAGGTCTTCGGCGTCACCGTGCACTTCGTCGACGAGGGCGTCGACAGCGGCCCGATCATCCTTCAACGCGCGCTCGAGCTGCCGCACGCGCGCACACGCGAGGACGTGCTCGAACGGCTGCACGCGGTTGAGCACGAGCTGCTGCCGGAGGCGATCCGGTTGATCGCGCGCGGCGCGGTCCGCGTCGACCCGGAACACCCGCACCGCGTGCTGCTGGAGCCGTAGCTATCCTCGCGAGCGCATGAGCGACGGAGCCGAGACCGCCCACACGGAGCCGCTCACGGCGCCCGGCGAGGTCCAGGTCCGGCGCGCGCTGCTGTCGGTCTCCGACAAGACCGGCGTCGTCGACTTCGCGCGCGGGCTCGCCGAGCTCGGCGTCGAGCTGATCTCGACCGGCGGCACCGCCGGCGCGCTCGCCGACGCCGGCATCCCGCACCGTTCGATCAGCGACTACACGGGCTTCCCGGAGATCATGGACGGGCGCGTCAAGACGCTCAACCCGAAGCTCTACGCCGGCCTGCTGGCGGTGCGCGACAACCCCGAGCACCTCGCTCAGGCGGCCGACGCGGAGGTCGAGTTCGTCGACCTCGTGTGCGTGAACCTCTACCCGTTCGAGCAGACCGTCGCCAAGCGCGGCGTCGCCGACAGCGAGGTGATCGAGAACATCGACATCGGCGGCCCGACGATGATCCGCGCGGCCGCGAAGAATTTCGCGTTCGCCGCGCCGGTCGTCTCGCCGGCCAGCTACGACGCGATCTTGGACGAGCTGCGTACCGACGCCGGCGCGTGCAAGCTGTCGCTCGCCACGCGCGAGTCGCTCGCGGCCGAGGCGTTCGCCTACACCGCCCGCTACGACACCGCGATCCAGCGCTGGTTCGCCGAGCGGCGTGACGACTTCCCGCCGTTGCGCGTGCGCGCCTACGAGAAGGTCACCGACCTCTCCTATGGCGAGAACCCGCACCAGCGCGCCGCCTACTACGCGCAGGTCGGCTCGCCGACGCACCTGCTCTCGAACGTGCGCCAGCTCGGCGGCAAGCCGCTGTCGTTCAACAACCTGCTCGACCTCGACGCCGCCCGCATGCTCGTGCGCGAGTTCTCCGGGCCCGCGTGCGTGATCGTCAAGCACAACAACCCGTGCGGCGTGGCGATCGGCGACGACGCGCTCGACGCCTACCGCAAGGCGTTCGCGTGCGATCCGCAGTCGGCGTTCGGCGGTGTCGTCGTCGTCAACCGGCCGCTCGACGGGGCGTTCGCCGAGGCGCTGGTGCAGCAGTTCGCGGAGGTGCTGTTCGCGCCCGGCTACGACGAGGCCGCGCTCGCGGCGCTGTCGAGCAGACCGAACTTGCGGATCCTCCAGGACGACGAGCAGCAGGCGCTGTACCTCGCCGAGCCGGATCTCAAGCAGGTCGTCGGCGGCCTGCTCGTGCAGGACCGCGACCTCGACACGCAGGAGCGCGCCGAGATGACGGTCGCCACGCAACGCGAGCCGACGGACGAGGAGTGGCGCGAGCTGCTGTTCGCCTGGCGCGTCTGCAAACACGTGCGCTCGAACGCGATCGTGCTTGCGCGCGACGGCGCGTCGGTCGGGGTCGGCGCCGGGCAGATGAGCCGCGTCGACTCGGTGCGGATCGCGATCGAAAAGGGGCAGGCGGCGCAGCCCGAAGCGCTGCAGGGCGCCGTGCTGGCGTCGGACGCGTTCTTCCCGTTCGACGACGGGCCGCGGGCGGCGATCGACGCCGGCATCACCGCGATCATCCAGCCGGGCGGCTCGGTGCGCGACGACCTCACGATCGCGGCGTGCGATGAGGCGGGCGTCGCGATGGTCTTCACGAGCCGTCGTCACTTCAAGCACTGACGCGTCCTCCGGCGGCTGAACGCCGGCGGCTACAGGCGCGTAGGCGCTCTGCCGATAGGGACGGCGTGACGCTGGGAGCGAGACGACTGCGGGTACCCGCGCGCCGATGGGCGCGGTGGCTGGCGCGCGCCGCCGAGCGCGAGCGGCTGACGGCTGAGCTGCGCGCCGCCGAGCTGCGTCACCGCCTGCTGGCTGACAACGCCACCGACACGATTCTCGCGTTCGATGCCGACGGTCGCATCAGCTACGTCTCGCCGGCATCGAGCGAGCTGATCGGCTACACGCCGGAGGAGATCGTCGGACGCTGGCCGCGCGACTTCGTGCACCCCGACGACCGCCACGAGATCGCGCGTGCGCGCGCTCGCGTCGCGGAGGAGGGCGGGGCGATCACGGTGACAAGCCGTCTCCGCCACCGTGCGGGGCACTACGTCTGGATCGAGGCGCGCGTAAGGCGGGTCCTCGATCCGGACACCGGCACGCCGATCGAGGGTCAGGCGATTGTCCGCGACGTGAGCGAGCGCGTGGCGGCAGAGGCCGCGCTGCGCGAGAGCGTCGAGCGGATCGCCGCCGCCGAGCAGCGGTTCCGCACGGCGTTCGAGGCGGCGCCGATCGGAATGGCGCTGTCCGATCTCGACGGACGCTTCATTCAGGTCAACGACGCGCTGTGTGCGATCACCGGCTACACGCGCGAGGAGCTCGAGCAGATGAGCTTCGCGGATCTCGGGCACTCGGACGACGCCGGGCGCGAGGAGGAGATGATGCGCAGCCTGCTCGCCGGCGAGCAGAGCACCTATTGGATGGAGAAGCGCTTCGTCGACGTCGTCGGGCAGGTGGTGTGGGTCGCGGTGCACGCGACGCTCGTGCGCGCGGCCGACGGCACACCGCAGCACTTCCTCGGCCAGATCCAGGACGTCAGCGAGCGCGTTCGCTACGAGGCGCAGCTCCAGCACATGGCCGACCACGACCCGCTCACCGGCCTGCTCAACCGCCGCTCCTTCGAACGCGAGCTCAACAAGCACATCGTGCAGATCCAGCGCTATGGGCCCGAGGGCGCCGCCCTCGTGCTCGACATCGACCGTTTCAAGCACATCAACGACACGCTCGGCCACAAGGTGGGCGACGAGTTGATCGTCAACGTCGCGCAGACGCTGCGCACGCGCCTGCGCGACAGCGACGTGCTCGCCCGCCTCGGCGGCGACGAGTTCGCGATTTTGCTCCCGCGCGGCGGTGCACCTGAAGCCGCGCGCGTCGCCGACGCCGTGCTCGGCGCGGTGCGGGCGCAGTCGGTGCTGACGGCGGCGGGCCGCCGCCGGCCGATCACCGCGTCGATCGGCATCGCGCTGTTCAGCGACACCGAGCGCCTGAGCGCAGAGGACGTGCTCGTCAACGCCGATCTGGCGATGTACGACGCGAAGGAGGCCGGCCGCGACCGCGCCGCGACGTACTCCTCGCAGGAGCGTGGATCCTCGCGCATGAAGGCGCGCATCACGTGGGCCGAGCGGATCCGCGAAGCGCTGGAGGAGGATCGCTTCACGCTCTACGCGCAGCCGATCGTCAACCTCTCCGACGGACAAGTGCGCCAGCACGAGCTGCTGCTGCGGATGATCGACGAACGCGGCGACGTGATCCCGCCTGCCGCCTTCATCGGTGTCGCGGAGCGCTTCGACCTGATGCAGGAGATTGACCGCTGGGTGGTCGCGCGGGCGATCCGCCTGATGGCGGAGCAGAAGGCGGCGGGTCGCGAGCTGACGTTTGAGGTCAACATCTCCGGCAGCTCGACCGGCGATCCCGAGCTGCTCACGATCATCGAACGCGAGTTGGCGCGGAACGGTGTCGATCCCATGAATCTCGTGCTCGAGGTGACGGAGACGACTGCTGTTGCCAATATCCCTCGTGCACAGCAGTTCGCTGCACGACTTGCCGAACTTGGTTGTCGGTTTGCGCTTGACGACTTTGGAGCAGGCTTTGGCAGTTTCTACTACTTGAAGCACCTGCCATTCGATCTTCTGAAGATCGACGGAGAGTTCGTTCGCTCGTGCACGACGAGCACCACGGATCAGCTTTTGATCCGCGCGGCCGTCGACATTGCCCGTGGGCTCGGGAAGAAGACGATCGCTGAATATGTTGGGGATGAAGCCACCGTCGAGTTGCTGCGTGAGTTGGGAGTCGACTATGCCCAGGGCTTCCATATCGGACGGCCAGGGCCCCTTGAGGTGCGGCTCGACCGAGATTGCGTCGGTTCGTAAGAGTTGCTTCACCATTCAAGAGTTTGTAACGGAAGAGCGCCAGGTTCTTGACGAGAACCTCCCACAGGTTCAATGCAGACCCGTATATTGCTAGCCTAGGAACACCCCCCAAGGCTTACTAGGAGTCACGTACATGGCAGATCTCGTCGGGCAAATTCAGCGCGACATCGAGAAGCGCCTTCAGGAGCTGCGGCCGCTGATCGAGGAGAAGGAGCGGCTCGAAGCCGTGCTCGCTGCGCTCACGAACGGGAGCTCGGCCGCACCGTCGGCGCCGCGCGTCCGTGCGACGCCGACGACGACGCCGCGTGCTGCCGGGCGAGCCCCCTACGCCGCCGGCAAGGGTCGTCGCGCGCCGCGTGGCGCGAACCGCGATGCGATCCTTTCGGTCGTCCGCGAACGTCCTGGCGTGTCCGCCGCCGAGGTGGCCGAGATCACGAAGATCGCGAAGCCGACGGTGCACACGACGATCTCCCAGCTCAAGCGCAAGGGCATCCTCGAACCCGAGGGCTCGGGCGGCGTGAAGCTGGCGAGAGGCGCCTGAGCCGAAATCCGCGAGATCGGGCCGCCCACCTCGCGGCCGGCCCGATGCGCGCCCTGGGACTCGAACCCAGCCCGCCGGATTAAAAGTCCGGTGCTCTAACCCGATGAGCTAGACGCGCACGTGCATCCTCGCACGCGGAGCGTCCGGGCGGGATGAGAACGTCCTATGCTGCACGGCAGCCCCGTGCGACCCGCGGTCCCCCTGCCCCCATGGTGTAGCGGTCAGCACGCCAGCCTTTCACGCTGGTAGCGGGGGTTCGATTCCCCCTGGGGGTACTCGCGGCCTGGCCGGCCGCCCGCGGCTACCATCCACCGAGGCCGCGGGCGGTTAGCTCAGCTGGTAGAGCACCTCCCTTACAAGGAGGGGGTCGCTGGTTCGAACCCAGCACCGCCCATCCGCGCCGCGCCCGCGGGAGGGCATCGCGCGCGACGGTCTGCAACGCTTTCGCGCGCGATGAGCGAGCCGCTTCCGTTCGACCCGATCGCGCAGGCGCGCCGCCAGTGGGTCGACCGCTGGGGCGAGGAGCCGGCACGGCCGATGGCCGCCGTGACCTCGATCATGCGCGTGCAGCAGATCCTGCTCGCGCGGCTCGGCGAACTGCTGCGGCCGTTCGGCCTCACGTTCCCGCGCTACGAGACGCTGATGGTGCTCGTCTTCAGCCGCACCGGGTCGCTCGCCGTCGGCAAGATGGGCGAGCGCCTCCAGGTCCATCGCACGAGCATGACCCACATGGCCGACCGGCTCGAGGAGGCGGGGCTGGTGACGCGCGTGGCCCACGCGGAGGACCGCCGCTCGACGCTGATCGAAATCACGCCGGCGGGCCGCGACCTGGCCGCGCGTGCCACGGCGGTCCTCAACGAGGCGGGCTTCGCGATGCAGCCGCTCGATGACGACTCGCTCGACGCGATCACGCGGCTGTTGGAGGGGATCCGCCGCCACGAGGGCGACTTCGCCGAGCCGCAGCCGGCGGCTCAGAACACCGGCGCCTCGGTGTAGCGCCCGAACACGCGCTGGAGCGCCTCGACCAGCTCGCCCTCGGTCGCCTCGGCGCGCGCGGCGGCGAGCAGCGGCTCCATCAGGTTCGCGCCGTCCTGCGCGGCCGCCTCGCGCACCGCCGCGAGCGCCTGCTCGACGGCTTGCCCGTCACGGCGCGCACGCACCGCCTGCACGCGCGCGATCTGCTTGCGCTCCAGCGCAGGGTCGATCTTGAGGATCGGCGTTTGCGCGTCGTCGCCCTCGGTGAAGGCGTTGACGCCGACGACGATCCGCCTGCCCTCGTCGATCTCCGTCTGCAACTCGTAGGCGGCGTCGGCGATCTCGCGTTGCGGATAGGAGCGCTTGACGGCCTCGACCATTCCGCCGAGCTCGTCGATCTTCGCGAAGTACGTGTACGCCTTCGCCTCCATCTGCTCCGTCAGCGCCTCCACGAAGTACGCGCCGCCGAGCGGGTCGATCGTGTCGGCGACGCCGGTCTCGTGCGCGATGATCTGCTGTGTGCGCAGCGCGATCCGCACGGCGTCCTCGGTCGGCAGCGCGAGCGCCTCGTCGTAGCTGTTCGTGTGCAGCGACTGCGTGCCGCCGAGCACGCCCGCGAGCGCCTCGATCGCCGTGCGCACGATGTTGTTGAGCGGCTGCTGCGCGGTGAGGCTGACTCCGGCCGTCTGCGTGTGGAAGCGCATCAGCCAGCTGCGCGGATTCTTCGCGCCAAACGTCTCCTTCAGCTCTCTCGCCCAAATGCGGCGCGCGGCACGGTACTTCGCGATCTCCTCGAAGAAGTCGATCTGCGCGTTGAAGAAGAAGCTCAATCGCGGCGCGAAGTCGTCGACGTCGAGCCCGCGCTGCACCGCCTGCTCGACGTACGTGAGGCCGTCCTTCAAGGTGAACGCGAGCTCCTGCGCGGCCGTCGCTCCGGCCTCGCGGATGTGGTAGCCGCTGATGCTGACCGGGTGCCAGCGGGGCATCGCCGTCGAGCACCACTCGATCATGTCGCCGACGAGCCGCATCGCCGGATCGATCGGGAAGCACCACTCCTTCTGCGCGATGTACTCCTTCAAGATGTCCGTCTGGATCGTGCCGGCGAGCCGCTCGACCGGCACGCCGGCGCGCTCGGCCGCCACCACGTAGAAGGCGAGCATGATCGCCGCGGGCGCGTTGATCGTCATCGAGACGCTCACCTCGCCGAGGTCGATGCCGGCGAACAGCGTCTCCATGTCGACGAGCGAGTCGATCGCCACGCCCTCGCGCCCGACCTCGCCGAGCGCGCGCGGATGGTCGGAGTCATGGCCCATCAGCGACGGCATGTCGAACGCCGTCGAAAGGCCGGTCTGGCCGTGATCGATCAGGTAGCGGAAGCGCTCGTTCGTCTCCTCCGCGGTGCCGAAGCCGGCGAACTGCCGCATCGTCCACAGCCGGCCGCGGTACATCGACTCGTACACGCCGCGCGTGAAGGGGTACTCGCCGGGGAGGCCGATGCGCTCGGCTGACGGCAAGTCCGCCGCCGTGTACAGCTCCTTCACCGGCTCCCCCGAGAGCGTTCTGAACGAGTCCTTGCGCTCCGCCATGAGTTGAGTATGGCGGCTCAGGCCGTGAGTCCGGCCGGCACGCCCCGCTCGCGCACCGTCATCATCAGCGGCTCGCGCGGGCTGAGCGTCGGCATCTGGCGCACCGTCATCGTGCGGCCGGGGACGAGCTCGAGTCGGAAGCGCTGCAGCAGCAGCGTGACGATCGTCTTGATCTCCAACTGCCCGAAGCGCATCCCGATGCAGGTACGGGAGCCGCCGCCGAACGGAACGTACGCGCCCTTCGGCAGGTGCGCCTTCGCCTCCGGGGCGAAGCGCTCGGGCACGAACGCCTCCGGCTCAGGCCACACGTCGGGCAGGCGATGGCTCGCCCACGAGCTGTAGTTGACGTACGCGCCCGCGGGCACCTGATGGCCGCCGAATTCGAACGTGGCGACCGCACGACGGGGTCCCACCCACGCGGCTGGATAGAGGCGCAGCGTCTCGTCGAGCACCATCTCAAGCTCAGGCAGCGCCTCGCCGCTCATCAGCTCCGCGGCGCTGGGTGTGCGGTCGCCCAGCACGCGCTCCTGCTCGTCCAGCAGGTTCGCGAGCGCCGCCGGATGGCGCGACAGCTCGTAGAGCATGAAGGAGATCGTCGAGGTCGACGTGTCGTGCCCGGCGAACAGCAGCGTCATCACCTGGTCGCGCACCTCGCGGTCGGACAGGCGCGAGCCGTCCTCGGCGTCGGTCGCCTCGACCAGCATCGACAACACGTCGGTGTGGTCGGGGTCGGGCTGGCGGCGGCGGCGCTCGATCTCGGCGTAGACGATGCGGTCGAGCTGCTTGCGCGCCGCCAGCAGGCGCCGCCACGGCGTGCGCGGGCCGCGCATCACGCGCACGACGAAGTCGGTGCCGTAGAAGCTGAGGGCGCGCTCGAACTCGATCGCCGCCTGGGCGCCCTTGCCTTGCTCGTCAGGGTCGAGGCCGAACAGCGCGCGCATCGCGACCCGCAACGTCAGCCGCCGCGCCCAGCGGTACACGTCGAGCACGGTCCCCGGGTTCCATTCGCCCAACGCGGCGAGCGTCTCCTCGACCATGGTGTCGTGCGCGGCAATGATCCGTTCGCGATGGAACGCCGGCAGCATGATGCGGCGGGCGCGGCGGTGGTACTCGCCGTCGATCGTGAGCAGGCCGTCGCCGAGCAAGGGGATGAGGTCGCCCATGCTGCCCTCGCGCCAGTGGAACTTGTCGGCGTTGGACACGGTGATGAAGTGGTTCGCCGCCGGCCCGAGCATGAAGACGACGCGCCCATGGAAGACGCGCATGCTGAAGATCGGTCCGTACTCCGCATACAGCGGCAGCAAGATGGGCAGCGGATCGCGCACGAAGCGGAACGTGCGCTCGACGTTGAAGTCGTTCGGCCCTGGCGGAAACGGGACGGGCGCGGCGCGCTCCGCGTGCAGGTCGCTCACGATCCGGCGCAGCGCATTGCTTGACTGGGGCTCGGGGGCGGCGACGCTCATCGCTTGACAGCGTACTGGCTGGCCAGCCAGGAACGGCAGGGCAGCGGTCACCTCGCCCGCGACCAGAAGGTAGTGTGGGCGCGCACCTACACATCGCAGGAGGGGGAACCATGCATCGCAAGGTCGCAGCCGCGCTCATTGCTGCGTTTGCGCTCGGCATCGCGGGCTGCGGGAGCGGGACGACGACGTTGACCAGAGCCGAGCTCGTCAAGCGAGTCGAAGCTGCGTGCAGAGAAGGCCAAGTCACGACCGAAAAGGAAGCGAAGGGGAGATCTTCCGGCGGCGTCGTGGCGTTGGCGCTCGCGGTGCGTGCCGGTCAGAAAGTCGTCATGGACAAGGTCAAGAACATCGAGGCCTCCGGGGCGGCGAGAGCTGACTGGGACAAGCTGAAGGAAGGCATGCAGAGACGCCTCGACGCGATCGAAAGAGTCGCGAACGCCGACAGAGCACACGCGCAGAGCGTCGTGAGAAGTATCGAAAGACAAGCCCAAGCCGCCTCGGAACAAACGGCGGCAGCGGAGAAGAACCTGGGAATCAAGGGCTGCCTCGGGTAGGACGGCGGTCCGTGCCGCGCGGCGCACCGTCGCCGCGCGGCGACGCATGCCATACTTCACGCCCCCTCGTGGGGGCGTAGCTCAGTTGGTTAGAGCGCCGGCCTGTCACGCCGGAGGTCGCGGGTTCGAGTCCCGTCGCTCCCGCTTTTGACACCCCGCTTCGGCTGCGGCTTGGAAGTAGCGGACGAACGGCTTTCGCGGTGTCACGGCGACGATCTGGCCGGCGTCCTGCCAGATGCGGTCGAAGAGCTGGCCGAGCAGCTTGTGGCGCTCGGCGGGCTTCTCCTCGATCTCCCAGAAGCGGGCGAAGTCGTCGAGCAGCGCTTCGGCCCGGGCGATGTCGGGGTCGACCGGCGGGCCGATGCGCTCGATCTCCTGCTCCAGGGCCTGGCGGCGCATGACGTACTGGTCCTTGCTGAGGTCGCCCATGACGTAGAGGTCCTTGAGCCGGTCGAGCTGGCCGTGAAGCTCGCGGCGGCGGGCTTGGTCGTCGCCCCGGTTGCCGGCCGCCGCTTGGATGGCTTCGAGAACCAGCGTGCGCAGCGCGGCGTCGGGGTGGAAGTCGCGCAGCCAGTCGACGAGCTGCTGCTCCAGCGGCTCGGCGGTGACGATGCGCTGCGTGCAGGCGCCGCCGCGGCGGCGTGTGCCGCACTGGTAGCGGCGGTGCTGGGCGCGCGAGCCGCGGGTGCCTTGCATGCGCGCGCCGCAGCGCTCGCAGTAGAGGAGCTGGCGCAGCAGGTAGTCCTCGGCGGCGCGGCCGCCCTTGACGACGCGGGTGCGCCAGCGGCGGATCTCCTGCACGCGGTCGAACAGCTCCTCGGGCACGATCGGCTCGTGCCGGCCGCGGATCTCGCACGACTGGTCGCGCAGGCCGGTGACGTAGCCGCAGTAGGAGGCGTTCAGCAGCATCTCGCGCACGGTGTCGGCACCGAAGCGTCTGCCGCGCGCGGTGGTGGCGCCTCTAGCGTTGAGCCACTCGGCGGTTGTGCGGTCGGACTCCTGGCCGGTCGCGTAGCGCTCGAAGATCGCGAGGATGAGCGGCGCTCGCTCGGGGTCGGGCACGACGCCGCCAGTCTGCTTGTCGCGCACGTAGCCCCACGGCAGGCTGCCGACGAGGTGGCCCTGTCGTGCCTTCTCTGCGAGGCCGGCGCGGGTCCAGAACGAGAGCGAGACGGAGTAGTACTCGTCGAACATCTCGTGGATCGACTCGGCGAGGAATGAGGACGGGTCGCTCGGGTCCTCGCCCATCGGCTGCGTGACGGAGACGACGCGGATGCCGAGCCGCTCACGCAGCAGCGCTTTGTAGCGGCGCGCCTCGACCTGGTTGCGCGCGAAGCGCGATGTGTGGAAGACCAGGACGATGTCGAACCTGCGCTCGGCCGCGTCGGCCATCAGCCGCTGGAACTCGGGGCGCCCGTCGGCCTTGCGCCAGCCGGAGTGGAAGTCGTAGTACGCCTCGACGATGGTCAGGTCGTTCTCGGCGGCGAACTTCGCGATGGCCTGCCGCTGCGCGTCGGGGGAGAAGCCTTGCCCCTGCTCCTCGGTGGACTCGCGCACGTAGGCGGCTGCGCGGGCGGCTGGCGGGGTGGCGTCAGCCATCGGCGTGCCGTTGCGCCTCGGCGGCGAGCCGGCGCCCGCGACGGAGCCACCAGTCCGCGAACCAGCGCGCGAAGTCGAGCTGCTGCGCTGCGGCATCGAGCGAGCGCTCATCGCGACCACCGGGCCGGAGTCCGCAGGCGAGGCTGTTCGCGTGGTGTGCCGCCCGGCGGGGAGCTGTTGCCCGAGCAGCGGAGCGTGTGATTCTCGAAGAGGCCATTCCTTGACAGAGAGGTCGTTCGGACGGGCCTCTCGGTACAAGCGCCGTCGGCGCGGAAGTCGCTCCAATGGACTCTCATCCCTACTTGTCGGGTTTGGCTCCCGACGCTCGAACCGGTCCGTTTGCGGGCTGTTCCCTCCGCTCCACGGTCTCGGTTCTTAATGCGAGAGCAGAATCGAGGACAGATTCGAGAGCAGAAGCGAGGGGGCGTCGGTGCGGCCGGCATCACACGGAATCGTGTTCTCCCTCCATGGCCGGCTGAGGTTGTTCTCTTTCTTTCCCCACCTTGTCGGGCTTTGTTTGAGGGGACCGAAAGCGCCGATTTGCGGCGGGTTTCGATGGTCATGGCTCCTCCGTTCTAATCGGAGGACGGAACGGAGGACGAAGCGGAGAGGGGAACGGAGGATGTCCCCGGCACGCGATCGAGGGCGCCGTGATGCTGCTCGGCGAGCTGCAGCAGCTCCGAGGGCAGCATCACGAGGCCGCGCGCGAGCTTGAAGATGACCCGCAGCGTCGGATTGATCTCGCAGCGCTCGATCGCACCGACGTAGTTGCGATGCAGGCCGGCCCTGAAGCCCAACTCCTCCTGGCTCAGGCCACGCCGCGCCCGCGCCTCGCGCACCGCACGACCGAGCGCCCGGTACTTCCTTCCCCGCGCGTTCTTTCCAGCTCGCATGGCTGACTCCTCGGGTTCGGGCACCGAGAAGCGCACGCGACGACAGCAGCGACCAGCCGGCCGCGGAATCGGGCTACGGTATCTCCGCATCGAAGGCTCGTTCCTTCGGTGCCAGGCCCGGGGGCGCTCCAACGCCGCCCGGGCCACATTGTCATTGGCAGCTGCCGACGAGACCAGAACCCGCAACAGATCTCAAGGGCATGGTCTGCGCGGAGGCGGGTGCACTCAAGATGAGCGTTGACTCAGGCGAAGAACGCGGCGTGCGGAGAGCCGCGAAATGCCTGCGCGTCCTTCTGGTACCTGCGTGGGGCCCTCGCTGCACTCGCAGAGACGCGGTCTTGGAATCTGCTCTGGCAGCAAACACCGCGCGCCGAGCAGGCCGAACACATCTCGTCTCATGTCCTCTCTTCTGAGGCCGAGCGCATCGATCTGCACGCGCAGGGCTTCGCGGGTGTTCATCAACTCGGCTTGAGCCTCCGGGCTCCCCGGAAGCTCCTCCAGGACATCGAGCAAAGCCCAGATGGTTGCGGCGCCGGCGGGAACCGAGATGCTCGGTGCCGGTCCGAAAGGTGCTGAAGGAGAGGCTTGGGCGGACATGGGCTCCTCTTCCTAGTCGTTGCGGATCATCGCGAGCAACGCCGTCTTGTTGCGACTCAGTCGGCGTCGTACTCGAGTGACCCGCTTGACATCCCATCCAGGGATGCGGGTTGCGATCTCGTCGTCGGTGAAGCCGCGATACCGCAGCAAGACGAAGACGAACTCCTCCTCCGGCAAAGCCTCCGCGAGCCGAAGAGCTGCTTCCACAATGCGCTGCTCCGCACGGTCATCGACCACCTGCAGCGGCAAGGCTTCCTCGCCTTCGCTCGGCCGGATTTCCCGTCTCAGCCGCGTCGCGCGCCGTCGCTCCCAATCTACGGAAACGTCGTGGAGGAATCGGTGCGCCCGGACCTCCTTTGGTGGAGCGTCGGCCCGGGGAGTCTCGCCGAAGAACTTGACCAGAGCCGCGTGTGCCAAGTCCTCGGCTTCCTCGTTGCGCTGAGGGTCGCCCACACGACGCGCAGCAGCGACCAAGCTCGCTCGAAGCGATGCGTAGTCGAAATCCGGCTCTGGCTGGGCACGGCTCGGCATCATGAGTTTCTCCGTGTTGCCGGCCGTTATCTGGACATCGCCGCGGAAGTTTTTTCTTCGGCTGCTGTGTCCAGACGCCGGTGGTCTTGCCGGAGTACTTGGCGAAAGCAGGCTAGTGGCCGCTGCGGCGGCTAGAACAACCGCGACGAACCTTCAGGAGCTAGGCACATGGCCGACCGAAACCCACCTGACCACCCGGGTCCCCCGCCGCACCCGGGTCCCCCGCCGCACCCGGGTCCTCCCGGTCCGCCTCCTCCGCCTCCGCCGGGCCCGCCCAACCCGCCGAAGCCTCCGGTGCATCGCCCCGTGGGCTAGGTGAGGCCGCCATGCGCCCCTGGACCAAAGAACTCCCCGATCGCCTGAGATTCGAGATCGAAGAGTTTGCACGCCGTGGTCTCGCCTTCGAGGTCGACGACCACGAGTTGCAGGTCCAGGATCGCTTGGTGATGCGCGGAAACATTGAGGTCAATGCGCGGTCCGTCGCGATCTCTGTCGTCTATCCCGACTCGTTCCCGTATCTCCGGCCGGAGGTCTATGCACCGGAGCTTGGGTTGGATCGGCACCAGAACCCGTTTGATCACAACCTGTGTCTGCTTGACCGCTCGTCACGCGCCTGGAACACCACTGACACCGGCGCGTGGCTTGTAGATGAGCGACTTCCATACCTGCTCCACCTGACTGCACAGGGCGGGCAGGCTATGCGCGATGCGGAGACTCCTCAGGGGGAGCCGGCCACGAGCTATTTCCCCTCGGAAGGTGGCATGGCCATCTTCATCGATGAGCAATTCCTTGGCATCCCGGCCGATGCTACGCATGGCAGCATCCACCTTGCGGTCCACGGTGGTGAGGCATTGGCGCCACGAGTACGGGCAGGTCTTGTGAAGGCCGCCTCGGCGCGCGCGGGCCGCTCGGGACAGCGATGGTCGGTTGCTGCACAGGCGCCTCTGAGAGCTCGGTTCAACGGTCGCACCGTGGATGGACTCTGGGTTCGGTTGCCTGCCCTGCCGCCTTCCCGTGATCCGCATGCCCTGGTGAGGCTTGCTCAGACGGTCAATCCTCGCGTTGCGACTCCATCCTGGCATCGAACAACTGACGGGGAGATTGCCCTGCTGGGCATCGTGGTCCCGGAGGAGACGCAGCAGGGGGAGGTCGAGGATGCCTGGTTGTTCGTGGTTCGCTGGCGAGGGGGACGCAATCAGGCCGAGGCGGCCTGCGTTCTTCGGGGAGAGCGGCTTGTCGCTGCGGACTTGCGCTCGCGCACCCCGGCGACTCGCGGCTTTGAAACTAGAACAATTTCGCTTGCAGGGCTTGGCGCTCTCGGTGCGCCATTGGCCATGGAGCTGGCCCGTGCGCAGATCGGCGACCTGCGGCTGCTGGATGGCGATGCGGTTGAGGTCGGCAACATCGTCCGCTGGCCCTTTGGATTGTCGGCGGTCGGGCACGCGAAGACGGATTTCTTGGTCGGTGTGATCGCGCAGGAGTATCCGTTGACTAGGTGCTCAGGCTTCCGATTGCGAGTCGGTGCTGCACCGCAGAGAAGGCCCGAGTCTGTTGAATCCGAGGCCACTGTCATGGGCCGTTTTCTCGACGGTGGGAACCTCCTGATCGATGCGACGGCGGAGATCGGGGTCGGCCAGCTGCTGGCAGGGTTGGCCGCCACACTGACCATGCCGCTGCTGTCGATCTGGGCGACCGAGGGAGGCTGGGGCGGCGGCGTTGCGGAGATTCTGCCGGCCAGAGACAGCGGCTGTTGGCACTGCCTGCAACTCCGCCTCGCCGATGGGTCGCTTCCCGCTCCGCCAGCTGAGCCTGGAGGGTCGGTCCAGCCACGGGGCTGTGCGGCCCCGACCTTTACTGGATCGGGATTCGAGATGCTTGAGATCGTTATCCAGGCCATGCGGAGCAGCCGACGCATGCTCTTGACGCCGCCTAGTCGGTCGAGTGTCCGTATCTGTGCGATGCGGACTCCTGAGGGCGGCGAGCTTCCCGCGCCGCACTGGACTTCGCATGACTTGGCAATCCATCCAAGCTGCCCATGCTGTGTTTCGTGCGCCGCCGCCGCGTGAGCGATGGCACCCTCTGGCTCCCTCGCCAGTTGTTGATGCGGATGCGGGATCAGGCGCGAGCCTCGTCCCCTGACGAGACCGGCGGAATGCTTCTTGGCTGGGAAGGACGCGGCCACCTGGCGGTCCATAGCCTCATTGGTCCGGGACCGGGGGCGAGATCCTCGCGGAGCCGATTTGAGCCCGATGGCGAATGGCAGCTTCAGCGCGTGGCGGACGCATATCGAGCAAGCGGTCGTACGGTGACCTATCTCGGCGATTGGCATTCGCACCCGAACGGCCGAGGAGAACCGAGCGCTCGCGATACGGCCACGGCGGCCGCAGTCTCCAGACATAGAGCTGCACGCGCCCCAGAGCCGGTGACCCTGATCCTTTGTCGGGAGCGTCGGCAATGGCGGCCGTGTGCATTTCGTTATCGAGGTGGGAGGCTTCGCCCTCTCGAGATCGAGATCGTGGATGCCCTGTGACCGAGTGTCAGACGGCAGGACAGTGGCGCCCCGTCAACGGTCGTAGGCGCGTCCGCGTGGCAGCACTCGAATGACCGTGATGACGAGCTGGTGGCCATCGCGCAGGAACCGGACGCGCCAGTCGCCGACTCGGAGTCGGTATTCGGTGGAGCCGGTAAGCCGCTTCACGTCGCCGGTCAGCTCGGCGCTCTGGCCGAGTCGTCTGGTTGCGGCGAGGATGCGTCTGCGTGTCGGCGGATCGATGCGCCGGAGGTCTTTGCGGGCGCGGTCGTCGAAGACGACGCGCCAATGTGGTCTCGTCACTCTGCGTCGAACTCGGCGAGGACGTCTTCGAGCGGAATCGGCTTGATGCCGCGCTCGCGATCCGCGCGCGCCCCGGCGACGGCTTGGCGCTCCTCGTCGGTCTCGGGCTCGTCGTCGAGCGGCGCGTGGTCGAGCATCCACGCAACAGGGTCACCGGAGGCGTCGGCGAGTGTGCGCAGCGCGGCGCGCGCCTCCTCGTCGGACATGGCCTCGACGGCGTGGTGCAGTCGCTCCTTGACGGTCACGGGGTCAAGGTAGCGCGAACGACGGCGTGCGTCATCCGGTGCGACAGCCGGGTGCGTGGCGGATCGTGGCATCGGATCGAGTGTTGCGCGTCGATGCCGCTCGCTCAACAGCATCTGTGTTGTAGATCGGATCGAGCGCATCGTGGGCGTTGCTAGCGTCGGTGCGTGGTCGACGGCGCGAAGACGACGGTCGAGGTTGATGCCGCTCTGATGGCGCGACTGCGCGAGGCCTCGATGCCGGCGAGCGCGTCGCTAACCGATGCCGATCTGCTCGAACGCGCGGCTCGCCAGCAGCTCGGCCTGGAGGCGCTCCGCGAGGCGCAGGCGCTGAGCGCGCTCACCGAGGAGGATGCGATGCGCGTCGCGTACGACGAGCTGCACGCCGCGCGACGCGAGCGGCGCCACCGCTCTGACCGCTGACACGCGGCTGACACGGCACTGACACGCCCCGCAGCCGCCCGCATCAGACCCGAATCTCGATCCGAGGTCCCACCCCAGGGTTCGAGTCCCGTCGCTCCCGCTGTTTGCACACCCCGCTTCGGTCGCGGCTTGGAAGTAGCGGACGAACGGCTTTGGCTGACGGGACGCTGACACGCCTTGACCACATCGTCCCGGCGCACGCGGCTTCACGACCCCGAGGGCGCCACCGCGGATCGCTCTCGGTCGTGTTGAGCTGCTGCAGCGCGGCGTAGAGCGTCGGATGTGTACCGATACAACTGTGCGAGGTGTATGCCACTTTCGTGGTCAAGCGCACCAATATCAATCTCGATCTGGACCTCGTCGAGCAGGCAGCGCATGAGCTGGGCACCCGCCGCACGACGGACACCGTCCATGAGGCGCTTCGCGATGTCGTCACCCGTGCACGGCGGGTGCGGCTCGCCCGCCGTGACTTCGCTGACCTGACGCCCGATGCCCTGGAGCAGATGCGTCGGCCGACGGGTCGCAGCGCTTGATCGAGCTGCCCGATACCAGCGCGTGGGTGTGGTCGCGCAGGCCGGGTGATCGCGAGCTTCGCCACGCGTTCGACGTCGCTCTCGTCGACGGCGAGATCGCGACCTCCACCATGGTTCGTCTGGAGCTGCTCTACAGCGCTCGCAACGCGAGCGAGTTCGGCGAGCTTCGTGACGAGTTGGCGGCGCTGCCCGATTGCCCGGTCGGCAAGGAGCAGTGGGCTCGTGCGCTCTGGGTCTACGAGCAGCTTGCCGCGCAGGGCGGAGCCCATCAGCGCTCGGTCAAGCACGCGGACCTCCTCATCGCCGCTGCGGCAGAAGCGGCCGGTCTGACGGTCTTGCACTACGACGAGGACTTCGACCGCATCGCCGAGATCACGGGTCAGCCGACACGCTGGCTCGCCGACCGCGGCGCTCTCTGACACCCGGTGTCAGACCCGAATCTCGATCCGAGGTCCCATCCCAGGGTTCGAGTCCCGTCGCTCCCGCTGTTTGCACACCCCGTTTCGGTCGCGACTGGAAGTAGCGGGCGAACGGCTTGCGCGGCGTAGCGCGATCACTTGGCTAGGGTGGCGTTCCGTAACGACTGGGAGGGTGTTGTGCAGGACACGACGTGTCATATGTCGATTTCGCTCGACGGCTTCGTCGCGGGGCCGGACCAGAGTCGCGAGCACCCGCTTGGCAGGCGCGGGATGGAGTTGCACGCTTGGCATCTGGGCGACGCGCGCGCCAACAAGGCTGACGAGACGGCGGCTGGCTGGCTGATGCGTCCGCGCGGCGCCTACGTCATGGGCCGCAACATGTTCGGGCCGATCCGTGGTGAGTGGGAGGAGGACTGGCGCGGCTGGTGGGGGTCCGAGCCGCCGTACCACGCTCCGGTGTTCGTGCTCACCCATCACGCGCGCGAGCCGATCGAGATGGACGGCGGGACGACCTTCCATTTCGTCACCGGCGGGTTCGACGCCGCCTACGCGCAGGCGCGCGAGGCCGCCGGCGACGGGGGCGTGGACATCGCGGGGGGCGCCTCGACCGTGCGGCAGGCGCTGATCGCCGGGGTTGTCGACGAGCTCACGCTCGACGTCGCCCCGGTCCTGCTCGGCTCCGGCGAGCGGATCTTCGACGGCGTCGAGTCCTTCGGCATGGAGCCCGTCGAAGTGCTGCATTCGCCGCTGACCACGCACATCCGCTACCGCCGGGTGGGTTAGACCCGGCGCGTGTAGGCCGCTCCCATCGGTCAGGGGGCGGCTGGCGCCGGGTCGGGGCTGGTCGTCGTCGTGGTGGCGGGCGTCGTCGTGGTCGGCGGCGGTTGGGGTGTGGTGGCCGCGGGCCGCGGTTCCGCTGTCGTCGTGGTGGCCGGCGGCGTGGCCGGCGGCGTGGGCGTCGTCGTGGTCGCCGGCGGCGGCGGGGGCGGTGGGCTGGCAGAGTGGCGGGCGCGCTGGCGCAGCCGCCTGAACGCACGCTTTCCCCGCGGGGTGGTCGAGAACCACTGGATGACCGCCGCTGAGGTGGCCATCGCGATCGGGTCCAACTTGCTGGAATGGCTTGACTGGAACGACCAGCTTCCGTCGGCTCTGACCGCCACGTTCACCGCACTCGGGATGCCGTGCATGCGCATCACCAGGCGCCGGCCCGCGGCGGTCCCGTGCAGCCACACGCGCGCAGCGTTGAAGACCCAGATCGCGCGCGACTGCGGGTTGCGTGGAGCGCCTTCCAGCCCGACCGGCTCGAGCGCCCCGTCGCGCCACACGAGATGGAACCCGGCGAGCTGCGCGAGCGGCGGCTCCAAGCCGGAAGAACGCGGCGCCGCCGCGACGCGGTGGGTCGGCCGCGCATGCGACGGACCCACCGCGCCTGCGGGGCGAGGGCTTCCCGGCGGCCTCGGCGCTGCCTGCATGCGCGACGCCCCCAAGGCTGTCTCGCGCGTCGACCGCGCCAAGGCGGACACCTGCTGCCGCGGGTGTCCGTGCCGGGAAGGATGGGATCCCCCGTCGAGCGCGACGATGCCGCCGCCGATGCCGATCACGCTCGCCGTGGCGAGCGCGGCGAGCTGACCGCCGGTGAGGCTCAGCAGGCCGCTGCCGGCGCCCGCTCCTCCCGCCCCGCCGATCGACGCCGCCGCGCCGGTGCCGCCGCCGAGCAGCGTCGCGCCGCCGAGCAGCTTCGTGATCAGCGCGCCCGGACCGAGCGCCGGCGCGAGCGCGCCCAGGCGCCGGCCGGTGGCTCGCAGCTCCTGCCGGTACGCGCGGCAGGCGTCGCAGTCGTGCAGGTGACGGCGTACGACGCCGTCGAAGCGGACGCCGCGCTCGTGCGCGTCGGCGAGCTGCATGCGGACCTCCTCGCACGCGGCGCTGCGCGCTTGGACGGCCGTCGTCAACGACATACGCGCGCGCGTGAGCGTCGACTTGACGCTCGGCAGCGTGATCGTCAGCGCGGCCGCGACCTCGTCGTAGGTCATGCCGCCCAGCTCGCGCATCAGCAGCGCGGCGCGCTGCTGCTCGGGCAGGCGGCCGATGTCGACGAGCAGGCGTCGCAGCGCCTCGCGTCGCAGCGTGACGGCGATCGGATCCTCTGAGGGCGGTTGCAGGCGCGCGAGCGACTCCGGGCTCGGCGGCTCGGGGCGGCGCAGCTCGTCGATGCAGCGGTTGTGGGCGATCCGGTACAACCACGCGCGCAGCGAGATCTCGCGGGCGTCGACGCGCAACGCTAGGTGCGCACGCACGAAGACGTCCTGCAGCGCCTCCTCGGCGTCCTGGCGCGAGCCCCGCAGCATGTGCCGGACGTAGACGAACAGGCGCACGCGGTAGCGGTCGTAGATGACCCGGAACGCGGCGTCGTCGCCGGCGCGGAAGCGGCGCACGAGCTCCTCGTCCGAGCGCATGCGCAGCAGCACCGGCGCGCGGCGCGGCGGTTGGCGTGGTCCGCCCGCGGGCGGACTGATCGAACGTGGTTCCATGCGATCTCCGCCGGCTGCAACGGGGTCGATCGAGAAAAGTCTCCAACTCATACCGCTACTTCTCGACGAGCCGCGCCGATAGGGTCCGCGCCGATGGAGCGCGACGGTCGCCCACCTCGGTCGCGTGCGCGTCGCCTCGTCGTGGTGGCTCCCTTCATCCTCGCGGCTGGTCTCGCGTTGCTGTACGACGTGATGCGGGACATCCCGGCCGGCTACGGCTGCGGCGGTGAGCCGCCGGGCCAGGACGCCGCGGTGGCCGCGTACCGCAGCGGCGCGGTGCCGCTGCATCTGCTCGCGATCGCGTGGGCGCTCGGCGCCGTCGTGCTGCTGAGCGTTGCCGGCAAGCGCGCGATCGGCAAGCCGACCGCGGCCGCGCTCGGGCTCGTCGTCATTGTCGTGTCGGTGGCGCTGCTCGGAAACGACGTCGCCAGCGGGCTCGTGCTCGTCCCGCTGCTGCTCGTCGTGATCGGCTTCACGGCGCTCGCCGGCCCGCTCGGCGCGGCGGCAACAGGAGCCGTCGCCGCCGTGCTGCTGCTCGGCGCCGGCGTTGGGAGCGCGCGGGCGGTTGACGCGGCGCGGACGGTTGCGCCGCGTGCCGCCCTGTGGGCGCTCGCGCTCCTCGCCGGCGCGCACCTGCTGCTCGTCGAGCATCAGGGCTCCGGCGCTTTCGTCTGCTGACGCCGCCGTGAGCGGTCGATCGAGCCGCCGCCGCAGCTCGCGGCGGCGGCGCTTCCGTGTTACGCGGCCTGTCGCCGCGCGTGCACGCCCTCGGCCAGCTCCTCGACCACCTTCGCGCAGAAGGCGGCCAAGTCGTCTGGCTTGCGCGAGGAGACGATCCCCTGGTCGACATGCACCTGCTCGTCCACCCACGTGCCGCCGGCGTTCTCGACGTCGGTTCTGAGGCTCGGCCACGACGTAATCGTGCGGCCCTTCAGCACCCCGGCCTCGACGAGCGTCCACGGCCCGTGGCAGATCACGCCGACCGGCTTGCCGCTCTCGACGAACTCGCGCACGAAGCGGACCGCGTCCGGGTCGGTGCGCAGCCGGTCCGGGTTGGCGACGCCGCCCGGCAGCACGAGCCCGTCGTAGTCGTCGGCGCGCGCCTCTCTGACCGTGCGGTCGACCGGGAATCTGTCGCCCTTGTCGAGATGGTGAAACGCCTGCGTCTCGCCCGCTTCGAGGTCGATCAGCTCGACCTCGGCGCCTGCGTCCCGCACCGCTCTGAGCGGCTGCTCCAGCTCGACCTGCTCGACGCCCTCCGTCTGGAGGAAGGCGATGCGCTTGCCTTGCAGCTCGTTGGCCATGGTCGTTGCCTTTCGTGATCGGTTCCGACCACTGGCGCTACCCGTCGCGCCTGCCTCGGCAACCGTCCGTGTTCGCGCGCTGTCGCCGGCGGCTGCGGGAAGCGTGAACGCCGCGAGCAGCTCGCGGCGTTCACGGGTGCACGACAGTGCCGTCGGGATCGAGCCGCGACGCTGAGCGACTGCCCCGGATAGTGAGTACGTCCTATATTAGGGTGACGGTGATCCTTGTCCCTTCGGGCGTCCCGACGCTGCTGGAGTTGCCCGAGTAGCTGCCGCTGAAGCTCCCGCACGGGAACGTCCCGCCGGCGCCCACCAAGGTGACGACGCCCGCCGACAGGTTGAACGCGCCGGTCGCCGGATTGGTCGCGCTGGTTCTCGCTAGGCAGGTGACGCCGAACGTCGGTTCCCTGATCATGAATGAGATTCCGATTGCCCTGGTGTTGATCGACGTTATGTTCGGTAGCGTGCCCGAGAAGCTTTCGTACTGGACGTGCCAGGGGAGGGTTTCCCTTAGGACGGTGGCGCCGCCCCTGGCGCACCTGTTCACGGTGGCGGTGGTGATGTAGCCGACTAGGCTGCCGGCGGTCTTCGTTATCGACCTGCTGTGAAACGAGCCTTCGACTGACACTTCGCATTCGATGGTGCCGAACCCGCCGCTGTAGTTCAGGGCGCTCCAGCCTGCCCGAAACCTCTGAGAGGATATCGAGATGCGTCCCGCGGATGCGGATGTGACAAGCGCGCCGAGGAGCACTGAGGCGCCCACGGCGGCCCACAGCAACTTGAATTGCCGCATGCTGAGCCTTTCTAATTGCGCAACGTTGCAGTCACGCACGCTCAGGCGCGCGCGACTCCCGGTCGGCGGCCCCTCCCCGACGGCATGACGAGCAGCGCCGGCTTCCCGGCACTGCGAGGCGCCCCCCAGCGTCCCAGAAAGGCTAGGGCTTTTTCTTACTGCTGTCAAGCGTATCGACGACCAGCTTTCGCGTGCACTCGCTCACAAACGGGAGCCACACGCGTTTCTTTTTCAGGCTAGCGTGCTAAGTACTTCGTTGGTGCGAGCGCCGCGCGCGGCCGGCGCTCGCACCTTCCGTCGGGTGGGCGTAACCACGCTAGGTGTGGCGGTATTTCAGTGACCCTATATTAGGGTGACAGTTATCCTTGTGGCTTCCCTCGCTTCGAGCGCGCTGCTCGTACCGCTGATGGTGCCGTTGAAGCTGCCGCACAGCAGGGTGCCGCTCGCCGAGATTGACACACTGGTCCCGGTGGTCGTTTCGCGGTTGTAGAAGGCCGCGACCGTGCCCCTGGCTAGACAAGTTATGCCAAACGAGGGTTCCCTCACCGAGAACGACACGCCGTTCACGTTCGTTTCTATGCCGGTTATGTTCGGTAGTGTGCCGGTAAAGGCAGAGTACGTTGCGTGCCAAGGCAGCGTTTCCCTTAGGATCGTGACACCGCCCCTCGCGCATCTCGGGACGTTTGCGGCGGTGACGTACCCATATAGGGCACCGGCCCATTTGTTTATGGTCCTGCTGTGAACAGATCCTTCGATGACGACTTCACATTCTATTGTTCCGAAGCCGCCGCTAAAGCTGAGCCTCGTCCACGTTGCTCGGACGGTGTTGGCGGACATCGACAGGCGTCCTGCCGATGCGGATGCGACGAGCGCGCCGAGGAGCACGGTGGCGCCTGCGGCGGCCCACAGCAATCGGAATTGCTTCATGGTGAGCCTTTCTGTAATTGCACATTGAGCCGCCGCACGGCCCGGCGTGCGTGGCTCCCGGTCGGTGGCCCCTCCCCGACGGCGTGATGAACAGGAACCGTCCTCCCGGTCCTGCGAGGCGCCCCCCAGCGTCCAATTCAGGGTAGGGCCGCGGCAGACCGTTGTCAAGATGATTGAAGCCCAGAAAGACAGTGAATGGAAGGCGCGAGCGGGAGCCGCAAATGTTTTCAGGGCCGAGGGGCGAAAGCCGCCAAGCCCTCCTAAGCGGTGGGAACGGGCCCGACCTGCCACGGCCCGTCCTCATGCGGCAGCCGGAGCCAGCGCTCGGCGTCCGCTCTGCCAAGCGCGATCAGCTCGCGCGCGAACTGCGGCGCGAAGAACAGGTAGCTGAGCAGCTCGCCGTGCGCGGCATCCGCGCCGCCGGCGACCGCGCGGCCGAGGAACGCGAGGTCGCGTGCGCGCCATGCGTCACGCAGGTCGGCGAAGTGCTCCTCGAAGACGCGCTGCGCGATCCGGCCGATCGCGTCCCGCTGCCGCGGGGCGACGAAGACGTAGGGGACCTGTTGCTTCCCGGCGATCTCGTCGCCAGGCGCGGCTCCGACCAGCGCGTTGACCGTCGCGAGCGTCTGGACGTCGTGCGCGAGCGGATCGACGAGCACCGCCTGCAACAGCTGCGCCGCCCCCTCGAGCGCGTCCGGGCGCTGCTCGCCGGCGAGCGGACCATCGCCGCCCACGGGCGCGCCAATCCCGTTCAGCGCTACCACCACGACACGCCCGGCGCCCAGCTCCAGCGCCGGCTTGATCGGCGTGTTGAGGCGCGTGCCGCCGTCGACGTACCACCCGCGCGCACGCTCCGGCGCGTCCACGTGCACCGCTGGGAACGCGCCGGGGATCGCGGAGGACGCGCGCACGTGCTCGTCGCGCAGGCCGTCCTGTCCGACGTCGACGTAGTCGATTCCGCGCTTGTCGTCGCGCACCGGCGCGCCGCCGCCGCGGTGGAAGACGACGCTGCGGCTCGTCAGCGTCGAGGTCGCGACGACGGCGGCGGCGTGCAGCGCGCCCGCCGCGATGTTGCGCTCGATCGCGTCGAGCGGGATCTCGGTCGCGAGCGTCGCGCGCAGCGGCGCCGGATCGAGCAGCGCGTCGAGGCGTGCGCCTGGCACGCCGAGGAACTGGCCGACGTAGCGCCACAGCCGTCGCACGGCGCCTGGTGAGCCGAGGTGCGCAAGGACGTCCTCGAAGCGCAGCGATTCCCAGATCTCCACCCCGCGCGCGACGACCTCCGCGACGGGTCGCTCGGCGGTGCCGGCGAGAAACGCCGCGTTCAACGCGCCGACGCTCGTGCCCACGATCACGCGCGGGCGCTCGCCGCGCGCCTCGAGCGCCGGCAGCAGCACCGACAGTGCTCCCAGCTCGTACGCGCCGCGCGCGCCGCCGCCGGCCAGCACGAGCCCGACCGGCTGCTCTGCGGATCCCGCTCCGCCTGCCACCCGACCAGCCTACGACCGGATCGCGGTGCGATGCGCCGGCTCGGCGCGTCGGGCCCATGACCGCACGCCGGCGGTGAGGATTGCGGCGCGTCCGCGCCCGGGTACCACGACGTCTGCCGCCGTCCGCGAGCCGAGGAGGGACCCCCATGGGGAGTCGTCACCGCAGCGTCGCGCCGATCATGCGTCTGCTGCTGATCGCGCTGACGGCGCTCGCGCTCGCGCTCGTGGGCGCGAGCGCCGCGTCCGCGAACGCACGCCGCGACCACGTCCAGCGCCTCGGCAAGCCGCTCACCGTGATGACGCGCAACCTCTACCTCGGCGCCGATCTCACACGCGCTTTCGCGGCCCTTCAGGCGCCGCCCGACAGACAGCTCGACGTGCTGATCGGCGCGACCACGACGATCCGTGCGATCGTCGACCAGACGAACTTCCCGCTGCGCGCGCAGCGGCTCGCGGCCGAGATCGCCGACCACCGGCCGGACCTCGTCGGGCTGCAAGAGGCGGCGCTGTGGCGCCACGGACCGCTCGGCGCGGAGGCGACAACCGTCGACTACGACTTCCTGCAACTGCTGCTCGAAGCACTGCAAGCGCGCGGCGCGCACTACGTGGCCGCCTACGTGCAGCAGGAGTCCGACGTGACGCTGCCCGGCTTCCTCAACGGCACGCTGCAGAACCTGCGGCTGACGATGCGGGACGTCGTGCTCAAGCGCGCGGACGAGGGCGTGAAAGTGCTCGACGCGAGCGGCGCCAACTACGCCACGCGCATCCCCGTCACGCTCGCAGGCCAGACCGCGTCGTTCATCCGCGGCTACGACGTCGTCGACGTCAGAGCCGGCGTCAAGCGCGTGCGCTTCATCAACACGCACCTGGAGTCGGAGTCCTCCGACGTCGCCTACGCGCAGGCCGCCGAGCTGCTCGCCGGTCCGGCCGCGCCCGGCAACGGCTGGGACACGATCCTCGCGTGCGACTGCAACAGCGATCCGCTCAACGCGTCGGTCAAGCCAGGCGAGACGCACGCCCACCAGGACCCCTACCTGCTGCTGACCGGGGCGGGCGGCTTCCATGACGAGTGGCTGCTGTTCGCGCCCGCGCAAGCCGGCTTCACCTCCGGCCTCAGCGAGCTCGTGAACGACACGCCGCAAGCCGCAGCCGCCGAGTTCAATCACCGCATCGACTTCATCTTCGGACGCCGCGCCGACGGCTCGCCGATGCCGGTGCTGCGCGCGTGGGTGACCGGCAAGGATCCGGCGGACCGCACGCCGCCGACGCCGATCGGCCGCCTGTGGCCATCCGATCACGCCGGCCTGGTGGTCGAGCTGCGGCCATAGCGCCGACCACGCCCCGCCCGGTAGGCTCGACAGGTCCAAAAAGAGGAGGGACCTCCGTGTCGTCATCCGCCGTGCCGGACTCCGAGCTGAAGACGCGCCATCGCGCGATGTGGGCCTCCGGCGACTACCCGTCGATGGTCGAGACGTTCCTGCTGCCGCTCGGTCCCCAGCTGGTGGAGGCGTGCGGCATCGAGGCCGGCGCGACGGTGCTCGACGTCGCCGCCGGAACCGGCAACGCCTCGCTGCCCGCCGCCGCGCGCGGCGCGCAGGTGACGGCGAGCGACCTGACGCCGGAGCTGCTGGAGGCCGGCAGAGCGCGCGCCGAGGCGCAGGGCCTCACGCTCGACTGGGTGACCGCCGACGCCGAGCGGCTGCCGTTCGAGGACGCTTCGTTCGACGTCGTGATGTCGTCGATCGGCGCGATGTTCGCGCCCCATCACCAGGCCGTCGCCGACGAGCTCGTGCGCGTCTGTCGTCCGGGCGGCACGATCGGGATGCTCAACTGGACGCCGGAGGGCATGATCGGCGCACTCTTCAAGACGATGGGTCCGTTCGCGCCGCCCCCGCCTCCCGGCGCGCAGCCGCCGCCGCTGTGGGGGAGCGAGGACCACGTCCGCGAGCTGTTCGGCGACCGCGTCGCGTTCCGCGCGCTCGACCGCGCGATGCTCGAGGTCACGGCCTTCCCGCGCCCGCATGACTACGGCGAGCACTTCAAGGAGCGCTACGGACCGACGCTCGTCGCACGCGCCAACGCGGCGAGAAACGGCCGCGAGGACGAGCTCGACGCGGCGATCGAGCGCTTCTGCGAGGAGTGGAACCTCGGCACGGACGACGCGGCCCGCTTCGAGCAGGAGTACCTGACCGTCGTCGCCACGCGCGTGTGAGTGCCACCGCCGCGCTCCCGCCCGGCCCGTCCGGTCCGGCGTTCTGGCACTTCCTGCAGATGGCCGAGCGGCCGCTCGAGAAGCTGCTGGGGTGGCACGCGCGCTATGGCGACTGCTTCACGGTCAGTTGGCCGGTCTTCGGCACGGGCGTGTACGTCGCCGACCCGCAGGCAATCAGAGCCCTGCACACCGGCGATCAGTCCGACTTGCGCGCGGGCGAGGCGAATGCGCCGCTCGGGATCATGCTCGGCGATCGCTCGGTGCTCGTGCTCGACGGGCCCGAGCATCTGCGCCAGCGCCGACTGCTGCTGCCGCCGTTTCAGGGCTCCGCCGTCGGCGTCTTCCGCAGGATCATCCGCGACGTCGCCGAGCGCGAGGTCGCGCGCTGGCGTGCCGGCGATCGCCTCGTGCTGCGCGCGCGGATGCGCGAGCTGACGTTCGAGGTGATCGCGCGCGCCTGCTTCGGCGTCGAGCAGTCAGCGCGGATCGAGGCGCTGCGCCGCGCGCTCGCCGCCGTGCTCGACCTCCAGTACGCGGGGCTGATGCCGCGGGCCCTGCAGCGCGACCTCGGGCGATGGAGCCCGTGGGGCGCGTTCCAGGCGCGCCTGCGCGCTGCCGACGCGATGCTCTACGAGGAGATCGCGCGCCGCCGCGATGTGCCCGACCTCGACGAGCGCACGGACGTGCTGTCGCTGCTGCTGCGCGCGCGCGACGAGGACGGCGAGCCGATGACGGATCGCGAGCTGCGCGACGAGCTGGTGACGATGCTCGTGGCCGGCCACGAGACGACGGCGACCGGGCTCGCGTTCGCGTTCGACCTGCTGTACCGCCACCCGGCGGTGCTCGCGCGGCTGCGCGACGAGCTGGCGTCTGGTGAGGACGCCTACCTCGACGCGGTCGTGACGGAGTCGCTGCGGCTGCGGCCGATCATCGACGCCAGCCAGCGCAAGCTGACGCGTCCGCGCGTCGTCGCCGGCTGGGAGCTGCCGGCCGGGACGATCGTGCTGCCGGCGATCGCGGTCGTGCACCGGCGCGAGGACCTCTATCCGCGTGCCGGCGCGTTCAGGCCCGAGCGCTTCCTCGATGGCAAGGCCGAGTCGTACGCGTGGCTGCCGTTCGGCGGCGGGATCCGTCGCTGCATCGGCGCCGCGCTGGCGCAGGCGGAGATGGCGGAGGTGATCCGCACGGTGGTGCTCGGCGCGGAGCTGCGCCCGCTGCGCGAGCGACCCGACCCGGTCGTGATCCGCGGCATCACGCTCGTGCCGCGCCACGGCGTGCCGGTCGAGGTCGCTCGCGCGGCCTAGCGGACAACGTCGCCGCGCCGCTTTGGCCGGCGCGCACGAAGCGCACGAGACAGACGGCCGGGAAACTCTCACTCCGTGGCACCGGATCGTGGACAGGCGCTGTGGCACCCGTTCGCCGACATGGGCGCCGTCGAGGGCGCGCCGTTCGTGCTCGACCGCGCCGAGGACGTGTGGGTGTGGGACGAGCAGGGGCGCCGCTACCTCGACGCGACCGCCTCGCTGTGGTGCGCGAACGTGGGCCATGGTCGGCCGGAGATCGCGGAGGCGGTCGCGCACCAGTTGCGCACGTTCGACACGTACTCGACGTTCGGCGACTTCGCGAACGGCCCGGCGCTGGAGCTCGCCGACCGGCTCGCCGCGCTGGCGCCGACGTCCGGCTGGCGCGTGTTCCTCGGCTCCGGCGGCGGCGACGTGATCGAGTCGGCGGCGAAGATCGCGCGCGCACATTTCCAGCAGACGGGCCAGCCACAGCGCGTGCACCTGATCACGCGCGAGCACGGCTACCACGGCACGCACGGCTACGGCACGAGCCTCGGCGGAATCGAGGCGAACGTCGCCGGCTGGGGGCCGCTCGACCCGGCGGTCTCGTGCGTGCCGCACGACAGTGCCGACGCGCTCGAGGCAGAGATCGCGCGGCTTGGCCCGGAGCGCGTCGCCGCCTTCTTCTGCGAGCCGGTGATCGGCGCCGGCGGCGTGCGGCTGCCGCCCGACGGCTATCTCGAGGCCGTCGCCGACGTGTGCGAGCGCACCGGCGTGCTGTTCGTCGCCGACTGCGTGATCTCTGCGTTCGGCCGGCTCGGCACGTGGCTCGGCATCGATCGCTGGCCGGTCGAGCCGGATCTCGTCGTGCTCGCGAAAGGCATCACCGGCGGAACGCTCCCGCTCGGCGCGCTGCTCGTCGCGCCCCACGTCGCGGAGCCGTTCTTCACGGGCGAGCCGGGCGCGCCGGTGCTGCGCCACGGCCAGACGTACTCCGGGCATCCGACCTGCTGCGCGGCCGCGCTCGCGACGTTCGACATCTACGAGCGCGACGAGCTGATCGTGCGCGGGCGCGATCTGGAGCAGCCGCTGGCGGCGGCGCTCGGACCGCTCGCGCAGCACCCGCTGGTGAGCGAGGTGCGCGCCGGCCTCGGGCTGCTGGGCGCGGTCGAGCTGTCACAGGAGGCGCGCGCCGCCGACCCCAGCGCCGTCGCGCGCCTGACGATGGCGTGCCGCGAGCAGGGGTTGCTGGTGCGCGCGCTGGCGACGGGCGTGGCGGTCTCGCCGCCGCTCACGATCGACGAGCGGCAGATCGCCGCGATCGGCGAGGGGCTCGCCGAAGGGCTCACCGCGCTTGAGCGCGCGCCGCTGGGCCGTCCGTAACATCTGCCGGGTGAGTCACGAGGACTATGGCTCGGCGATCTCCTATCTCGCGTTGCGGCGCGGCACGCGGGTGCAAGGCAGCGACGGTGTCGAGGTCGGGCGCGTCCGGCGCGTGCAGAACAACGAGCGCGAGCACATCTTCGACGGGATCGTGGTGGAGACGAAGCAGGGCCGCCGCTTCGTCGACGCACCCGAGGTCGCGCACATCGCCGACCGGATGGTCACGCTGACGGTTCCAGCCGCGGAGGTGCTCGCGTCATCGCCCCCGCGCTCGCGCATGCTCGAGCGGCTCGATCACATGACGATCGTCCGCCGCGCCCGGCGCGAGCTGCGCAACCGCTGACTCACGGCGCGCCGGATGTCGGACCCACCCGCCTGACGGTGACTTCAGCGCCTGCCCGACCGAGAGGGTGCATGAAGCTCACGACGTCCTCTCCCGCGCGCACCGCTCCGACCCAGTCGTCGAGCGCGCGCTGCACGTCGTGTCCGTCGAAGATGCGGATCAGGATGCGGTAGCGGTGCTGGTCGAAGGCGTGCGGCCCCAGATACAGCGGACCACATGTCCAATGCGACGAGCCCGACACCGAGCAGAGGCTTGGCATGAGGTAGTAGCGCCGCTCGCCGCGCGTCTGCGCCATCGGCCACAGGACCTCGCCCGGGCGCAGATTCCGCACGGTCCCGGCGACCGGGTTGACGACCTCGCCGGCCGCGAAGTCCGGCGTCGGCGCGAGGATCGTTACGCGCGTCGGGCCGGCGGAGGGGGTGGATGCGTTTGATGCCTCGAGCGCCAATACCCAGCAGCCGAGCCCCGAGCACCCGGCTGCAAGCAGGACGATCGCAAGCTGACTCCTTGTCGGAGCAGAGTCTCTGACGCGCACGACGACCGTGGCGAAGGCTCCACCGGCAGCCGCCGCGGTGAGCGGCCAGGCCGCCGACAGGCTGCGCATTGCCCCGATGGCGGAGATCGCTGCCGCTGCTGCGGTGAACAACAGGAACAGGGCGGCGGCGAGGCGGCTCGATCTTGCGGCGGAGGAAGCTGTCACGGGCCGGGATATTGCCTGTCGATGACTGTTCTTGTAGTAGATAGGCCCATCGGTGGATGGTGCGCCACGCGCGCTCAGCGCCCGGTCAGCAGGTCGGCCGCGCCGGCGCAGACGGCGAGCACTGCGGCGACGCTGTCGCGCAGCGCGCGCTCGAGCGCGCGCGTTGCGTCGATCCCGTACGTCCGCAGCAGACGCTGCCGGCGGACGGCGAACGCGGGCGTCAGCCAGCCGCCGTTGCGGCCGGACGCGCCGTAGCCGGCGCACGCGCGCTCCAACACAACGACGCGCAGCCGCGGTCGTGCCCGTGCGAGCTGGTAGGCGGTCCACAGGCCGGTGAAGCCGGCGCCGACGATGCACACGTCGGCGTCGCGGTCGCCGTCGAGCGCCGGCCGTTGCGGCGGCGGACCAAGGGCGGCCTGCCAGAAGGACACGTCTCCGTTGCGCCGGACGAGCGCGCGCACGCATGCACCGTAGCTGAGCGGTCTGCTCCCGTCCGATGCCTCGGCAAACTGGCCAAATACGCCTTTTAAGGTTCATTCTGAACCCTTGAAGGTCTGGCGGCTACCGTGATCGTCGTGAAGGGTCCAGCGGGTGCCGACGCCGACCGATGTCGCCGAGCTGGGCAGAGCCGTGCGCAAGATCCGGCGGGACCGCGACCTCTCGCAGGAGACGCTCGCCGGCCGCGCCCATGTCCACCCGAACCAGGTCGGTCGGCTCGAGCGCGGCACGAACGTGCAGGTCGGCACGCTGCTCGCGATCGTCGACGGGCTCGGCATCGGCCTCGCGGAGCTCGGCCGCGTGTACGACGAGCGCCGTAGCCGCTAGAGAGATCGGGCGGTTGGCAGGCCGGGCGGCCCCGCTTTGGGGTGCTGCGGGACCGCCCGACTCGCGCCGTGCCAGGAATGCATCGGGAAGGTGCCCTGGCACGCCCGCCCGGATGCGAGTCGCCGCGCGCGCGGGGACGTTTCGCGGGAGATCGACTCAAATCCGGTAGGGAGGGGGACCATACACAAATCAACCCATAAAGGTGGAACTTACACCGATAAGGGTCTGGCATACACCTCATATGTGGGGCAGTCTGCCGTGGGTGGGGACGCCGGCCGATGACGAGGAGCTGCGTGCGCTCGGGCGCGCGATCCGTCGCCTGCGCCGCGAGCGCGAGCTGTCGCAGGAGGCGGTGGCGGCGGCGGCCGGCCTCCACCCCAACCAGGTGGGACGGCTCGAGCGCGCCACCGCCGACGTCTACGCCTCGACGATATTGCGGGTCGTCCGCGGCCTCGGCGTCCCGCTCGCCGAGCTCGCGCGGCTCTACGACGAGCAGATCGCCGAGCGCTCGTAGCCGCGTCGCCTACGCTGCGGCCACAAGCTGCAGCGGCAGCGAGCGCAGGCCGTAGACGCCCTGCACCCCCTCGTAGGCCGGCTCGCCGTCGAGCGCGATCGCTGCGACCCGCTCGGCGATCAGCCGCACCCCCTCCTGGAGCTCCGCTCTCGCCAGGTTCGCGCCGAGGCAGTAGTGGATGCCCGCGCCGAACGTGAGCGGTCTCCCCGCCTCGCGCGCCGCGCCCGCGTCGAACGCGTCTCCGTCAGGCTCGCCGTCGCGGTTCGCGGTGTGTGCGCAGATCAGCAGGACGGTGTCACGTGGGAACGCCACGTCGCGGTACTCGACGTCCTCGATCAGGATGCGCGCGGTGAAGGGCGTGATCGGCTCGTAGCGCAGCGCCTCCTCGACGACCGCGGCCGCGCTACCGGCCGGATCCTCGCGCAGCCACGACCACTGCCGCGGGTGCTCGGCCAGCAGCCGCACCGTGTGCGCAAGCTGCGACTGCGTCGTATCGATCCCGCCGATCAGCACGTCGAGCACGAGGTTCACGAGCTCGACGTCAGACAGCCGGTCGCCGTCCTCGGCGCGCGCCGCGAGCAACTGCGAGATGAGGTCGTCGCCGGGATCGTCGCGCCGGCTCGCCAGCAGCGCGTCGAGGTAGTCGTACAACTCCACGACGTTGCGCTCGATCCGCGGCCGCTCCGCCATCAGCGTCGGCGCGTCGAACTGCCGCTGCACCCAATTCGACCACCCGTGCAAGCGCGGCGCATCCTGCAGCGGCGCCCCCAGCACGGTCGCGATCACGAGCGACGGGTACGGCTTCGCGATCGCGCTGACGAAGTCGACCGTGCCGCCCGGCTGCGCGAGCGCCGCGTCGAGCAGCTCGCCCATGAACGCCCGCATCGCCGGTCGCCAGCGCTCTGCTGCGCGCGGGGTGAACGAGGGGTTCACGAGCCCGCGCAGGCGCGCGTGATCGGCGCCGTTGATGTGCAAGATGTTGCGGCGCATCTCCTCGTACAGCGGCCCGTCTGCGATGCCGAACAGCTCGGCGATCTTCATGCCGGGGAACTCGGCCGCGCGCGAGCGCAGGAAGAAGGCGGCCGCCTCGCGCTCGAGCACGACGTAGCCGAGCGGCGTCGTCGCCAGCCAGCCGTGCCCTCGCAGCTCGCGCATCGTCGCGTGGAAGCGCGGGCCGTGCAGGTCCGCGTCGGTGTAGTCGAAAGCGGGCAGCTTCAGATCGCTCACGAGCGTCGGCGAGCGATCGGCGTTGGCCATGTGGCCAGCCTATCGATAGGGTCCGACTCCAGTCCCCCCGAAGGAGGTCCAACGTGAAGGTGATCGGCGTCGGCTTCGGCCGCACGGGAACCATGTCGCTCAAGGCGGCATTGGAGCGGCTCGGTGCGGGGCCCTGCTTCCACATGATTGACCTGATCATGGGTGAGGACAGAGACAGCCTCATCCCGAAGTGGGCGAGCGTCACCGAGGGTGACGCCGACTGGCATGACGTCTTCAACGGCTTCGAGGCGACGGTGGACTGGCCCGCCGCAGCCTGCTGGCGCGAGATCTGCGATGCGTTCCCCGACGCACCCGTCCTGCTCAACGTGCGCGAGTTCGAGCCCTGGTACCGCAGCATGGAGAACACGATCCGCGCGGCGAAGGTGACGCCGCCGGAGCAGCTCCAGCAGGACGCGAACCGTCCGCTGCCGAACCCGCTCCTGTGGCAGGTAATTGATCGACTCATCTGGGAGGGTGACTTCCAGGGCCGCTTCGAGGACAAGGCGTGGGTGCGCGAGATGTACGACGCGCGCATCGCCGAGATCAAGGCGACGATCCCGCCCGAGCGCCTCACCGTCTGGGAGCTGGGCGTCGACGGCTGGGAGCCGCTCGCCGCGATGCTCGACGTCGACGTGCCGGACGAGCCGTTCCCGCGCCTGCATGACACGGCCGAGTTCCGCTCCGAGTTCGGGCTGCCGGCGCTGGCGTAGCGCGCCGCCCCATCGCGTAGCCTGCGCTCGCGATGGACGCCCTTCTGAAGCTTGCCGCGGACGCCGGCGTCGAGGTGTCCGCGGCCGAGGCGGCGTTCGAGCGGGACGCCGCCGGTGAGGCGCGCGAGGCGCTCGACCGCGCTGACGACGTGCTCGCCGCCCTGCGCGAGCGCTGGTCCACGATGTCGCCCGCGGAGCGCGCCGTGATCGGCGAAGCGGCCGGCGCCGTGCGTGCCCGCCGTGACCTGCTCGCGGCACAGTTGCCGCCGATCCGCACCGTCACTGACGGTGTTGCGGAGCTCGATCCGGAGCAGGAGCGCGATCCGGACGCGCCCATGTCTGACTGAGAGACAGCGCGGTTTCGCGGCGCCTCCGCCGGGAGAAGCCTCCGGTAGATCTCCTGGAGGAGGAGCGCATGCATCACAGATCCTTCCGTCGCGTGCTCGCGCTCGCGAGCGTGGCCGCGCTGTGCGCCGGAGGCCTGGTCGCCTGCGGTGGCGGCGGCGGCAGCAACACCTCGACGGGCAGCACGAGCGGCGGCTCGGCCAGTGGCGGCCCGAGCGGCACGGTCGCACTGCTGTTGCCGGAGAACAAGACGGCGCGCTACGAGGCGGCCGACCGGCCGCTGTTCACGAGAGCGCTCAGCAGATACTGCCCGAACTGCAAGCTGATCTACTCGAACGCCCAGCAGGATGCGGCCAAGCAGCAGTCGCAGGCTGAGGCCGCGATCACGAACGGCGCGAGAGTGATCGTGCTCGACCCGGTCGACGCCAAGGCGGCCGCGGCGATCGTCACGCGCGCGAAGCAGTCCGGCATCGGCGTGGTCTCCTACGACCGGCTGGTCCAGAACGCCAACGTCGACTACTACATCTCGTTCGACAACAGAACGGTCGGCGAGCTGCAGGCGAGAACGCTGGTCGCCAAGCTCAGAAGCGACGGCAGAAGCGGCTCGCTCGTGATGATCAACGGCGCTCCGACCGACCCGAACGCCGCGCAGTTCAAGGCCGGCGCGCTGAGCGTCCTCAACACCAGCGGCTACAGAATCGCCAAGCAGTACGACACGCCCGACTGGAGCCCGGACCAGGCACAGACGGAGATGGACCAGGCGACCTCGGCGCTCGGCAGAAGCGGCTTCGTCGGCGTCTATGCCGCCAACGACGGCACCGCCGGCGGCGCGATCGCGTCGATGAAGTCGAACGGCATCACGCCCTCGACGCGGCCGACGACCGGCCAGGACGCGGAGCTCGCCGGCATCCAGCGGATCGTGATCGGCGACCAGTACATGACGGTCTACAAGGCGTACAAGCCGGAGGCGACGGACGCCGCGCGGCTGGCGGTCGCGCTGTTGGAGGGACAGAAGACGAGCAGCCTCGCGAACAGACAGGTCAACAACGGCAGCAAGACGGTGTCGGCCGTGATCCTCACGCCGGTCGCGGTGACGCAGAGAAACATCGCCACCACCGTTGTGAGAGACGGGCTCTACACGGTGAGACAGATCTGCACGTCGGCGTATGCGTCGGGCTGCAGAAGAATCGGGCTGACGACGGCGCAGGGTGGGTGATGCGCGGAGACTCGGCATGACGGCGACGTCCGGCAGCGCGAACGGCGGCCAGCCGCTGCTCGCGCTGTCCGGCGTGAGCAAGCGCTTCGGCGCGGTGCAGGCGCTCGATGGCGTGGACTTCGACGTCCACGCCGGCGAGGTCGTCGGGCTCGTCGGCGACAACGGCGCCGGCAAGTCGACGCTCGTGAAGGTCATGTCGGGCATCTACGCGCCCGAGGAGGGCGAGTACCGCTTCGACGGCGAGACGCGCCATGTGCGCGGGCCGAACGATGCGACGGCGTTCGGCGTCGCGACCGTCTACCAGGACCTCGCGCTGTGCGACAACCTCGACGTCGTCGCGAACCTGTTCGTCGGCCGCGAGGAGGTCTCGACTGGCACCGGCGGTCTGCTGCGCGCGCTTGACGAGGCCTCGATGGAGCAGCAGGCGGCCGGGCTGCTGGAGACGCTGACGGTGAGACTGCCGAGCGTGCGCCAGGAGGTCGGGCTGCTGTCGGGTGGGCAGCGCCAGTCGGTTGCGATCGCGCGCTCGCTGATCGGCGAGGCGAAGGTCGTGCTGCTCGACGAGCCGACGGCGGCGCTCGGCGTCGCGCAGACGGCGCAGGTGCTCGCGCTGATCAAGCGGCTGCGCGAGCAGGGGCTCGGCGTGGTGGTGATCTCGCACAACCTCGCTGACGTGTTCGAGGTGGTCGACCGGATCTTCGTACTGCGGCTCGGCAGAAAGGCCGGCGTGTTCGAGATCGGCGCGACGACGCGCGAGGAGGTCGTCGCGGCGATCACCGGCGCGGAGTTCGGCAAGGACGAGGAGGAGGTCGCATGAGCACCGCGGCTGCGGCACCCGAGCCCGATACCCGTGCCGCCGGTGTCGACGGCGAGCGGCGCGAGGCCGGCCGCTTCGCGGTCGTGCAGCGCGTCGCGCAGGGCGAGCTCGGCTCGCTGCGCGTGCTGATCGGCCTGATCCTGATCTGGGGCATCTTCACGATCGCCAACGACCGCTTTCTCACCGCCACGAACCTTGTGAACTTGGCGCTGCAGATCGCGGCGACGGGGATGATCTCGATCGGTGTCGTGCTCGTGCTGCTGCTGGGCGAGATCGACCTGTCGGTCGCGATCGTGTCGGGCTTGTGCGCGGCGATCATGGCGGTGCTGGTCGAGCAGCACGGCTGGGCGGCCGTCCCCGGCATCGCCGCCGCGATCGTGGCCGGCGCGGCGATCGGGCTGTTCCAGGGATCGATCGTGACGCGCTTCGGGATCCCGTCGTTCGTGGTGACGCTGGCGGGGCTGATTGGCTGGCAGGGCGCGCTGCTGCTCGTGCTTGGTCAGACCGGGACAGTCAACATCACGAACCCGACCATCGTCGGCCTCGCCGGGACGTTCTACAAGGGTGCGACCGCGTGGATCATCGCGGCGGTGGTGGTGGCGCTGTTTGCGCTCGCGTCGCTCGACGCGCGGCGGCGCCGTCTGCGTGCCGGTCTCGCCGCCGCGGCGCCGGTCCTGGTCGCCGTGCGCGTGGCCGCCGTCGCGCTCGTCGCGTTCGGCGTCGTCGCTGTGCTCGACCAGGACCGCGGTGTGCCGCTGGCGCTGGTGATCCTCGTCGCCTTCGTCGTCGTGTTCGACTTCATCGTGCGGCGCACGCGCTTCGGCCGCCACGTGCTCGCCGTCGGCGGCAACGCCGAGGCAGCGCGCCGCGCGGGCATCCGCGTCGATCGTGTGCGGATCATGGTGTTCGTGCTCGCCAGCTCGCTCGCCGCGTGCGGCGGCATCCTGTTCGCCTCGCGTCTGCTGGCGGTGAACCAGTCCTCCGGCGGCAGCGACCTGCTGCTGCTCGCGATCGCCGGCCCGGTGATCGCCGGCACGTCACTGTTCGGCGGTCGCGGCACCGTCTGGTCGGCGCTGCTCGGCGGCCTCGTGATCGGCTCGATCTCCAACGGCATGGACCTGCTCGCGCTGCCGTCCTCGACGAAGTACATGGTGACGGGCGGCGTCCTGCTCGCCGCCGTCGTCGTCGATGCCGCCGCGCGTCAGCGTCGCCAGCGGGCCGGGCGCGTGTAGGTCGGTTGGCGTCGCAGCACCAACCGAGCGGTCGCTTCTCGGCCCAATATCGGTAAAATAGGCTCTCATTCGGGGCCTGGTGCGTGGCACGTTATGGCTTCGAACCTGCGGGGGAAGGGGGCATGGTAATTCGGCAAACACGCACCCGGTGCGTGTTATCGATCGTCTCTACGTCAAGGACCTCTGTTATGAAGCTTTGCAAACTGCTCTTCGCTGTAGCAGGCGCCACAGTGCTGTTCGGGGCGCTGGTCGCCTCGGCTTACGCCGGACGGATGGAACTATCGTCGCAGACCCTCGGGGCCACATGGGCAACGATGAACTTCAGCGGAGGCTTCGGCACCATCGAATGCGAAGTCGTCCTCAGGGGCTCATTCCACACAAGGACTCTTCAGAAGGTCGAAGGAACCCTAGTCGGCTACATCACTGAAGGAAACGTCAACAGGTGCGCCAGGGGCGGCGCCACCGTCAATAGGGCGAGCGAGCCATGGCACATCGTCTACGACAGCTTCGTAGGCACCCTACCGGGCATAACGGGCGTCATCCAGGGGGTGACCGGGGCTGAATGGACGCTCAGGGAACCGACCTTTGGCATCACATGCACCGTCAGGCGGGAAACCTCGTCGACAGCGCTGAACTACACCCTCTCCAGCGGGGTCGTCACCAGAGTCAGTGTCAGCGGCGCAAGCCCCTGCGGGAGCTTCACGGGAACAACCGAAGGAACAACGACCAATGTCAACAATGGTGCCGGCATAAGGATCACTATTAGGCTAATATAGTTACATCTTGTGGCGGCGCCGGACAAGCGGCGCCGCCATCGATCCGCAACAGCGGTAGCGGCTCACCGCTCCAGCGGCATGAAGATCGCCAGCTGACGCGCGTGAGCGAGAAGGGTGCCGTCCGGCAGGAAGAGGGCGGCGTCCTCCTCCATCAGCCCACCGTGCGCTGCCGTTGAGCGGTACCAGCCGAGCACCGGCTGGTCGGGCAGGCCCTCCGGCGGCACATCCGCCCGCACGTGGATCGTCAGGTCGATCGTGGGCGCGATCGCCGGACGGCCGAGCGGCTGGAACGCCGGCGGCCACCACACGTCGGTGCACAGCGCGATGAACGCCGCGTCGATCGGACGCGCTTCGGGCAGCGCGATCCAGCCGCCCGTCTCGGGCGCCTCGCCAGTGGGCAACGGACGCGCGGAGAACGGCACGCCGCCGATCCGCGGCGCCACTCGCACGCGTCTGAACATCGGCGGCATCGTCGGCGTCGGCCCGAGCCAGCCGTCACGACCGTCACGGCGGTAGTCGTCCGGGTCGATCAGCGGGGCGTCGCGCGGCGGGGGCGGGCCGACCGCCGGCGGTTCCGGCTCCCATTGGCCGGCGGCAGGCAGGTCGAGCACGGCGAGTGCCGCGAGCGCGCGGATTGCCTCCTTGCCGTTCTGCGCGGCGCGCACCTCCACGGTCGAGATGCGCCGGCCGGCGCGCACCAGCTCGACCGATACGTCGAGCGGACCGCCGCTCACCGGCCGCAGGTAGTGACAGGTGAGCGAGCGCAGCTGGCGATCGGTTCCGGTCGCCCCGGCGGCCTCGACCGCGCGCACGAGGATCGCCGCCAGGTAGCCGCCGTTCGCCGCGATCGGCGTCGACCAGCCGGGGTCGATCTCGGCGCGGAAGCGACCGTCACCGACCGCCGCGACGGCGGTCGCCTGCTCGAACGTCCCCGCGGTCGCCGCCTCGCTCATGCTGCTCATTGCGCCGAAGGCTAGTCCTATGATCCGCCGCTCAGACGCAGCAGGAGCGAGCGGAGGGATGATGAGCGAGGAGCAGACGGTCACAATCGAGCGGCGCGGTCACGTGCTGCTGATGGGTCTCAACCGCCCTGCGAGACGCAACGCGTTCACCCTCCAGATGTTCGAGGAGCTCGCGCTTGCCTACGGCCAGCTCGAGCGTGACCCGGAGCTGCGGTGCGGCGTTCTGTTTGCCCATGGAGACCACTTCACCGGCGGGCTCGACCTCGCGCAGGTCGCGCCGGCCGTGATCGACGGCGGCGGTTTGCCGGTGCCCGACGGAGGCCGCCAGCCGTGGCGGCTCGACGGCCCGTGGACGACGCCGGTCGTGGTCGCCGTGCAGGGCTGGTGCATCACGATCGGGATCGAGCTGCTGCTTGCGGCGGACGTGCGGATCGCCGCCGACGACACGCGCTTCGCGCAGCTCGAGGTGCAACGCGGCATCTATCCGTTCGCCGGCGCGACGATCCGCATGCCGCGCGAAGCCGGCTGGGGGAACGCGATGAAGCACCTGCTTACGGGCGATCCGTTCGACGCGGCCGAGGCGCACCGCATGGGCCTCGTGCAGGAGGTGGTGTCGGCCGGCACGCAGCTCGACCGCGCGGTCGAGCTGGCCGACCGGATCGCGACCGCCGCCGCCCCGCTCGGCGTCGCCGCGACGCTGCGCTCCGCCTACCGCGCCGTCTACGAGGACCACGACGCGGCCGCCGCGCAACTGCAGTCAGACGCCGTCCCGCTGTTCGCGAGTGAGGACGGCGCCGAGGGTATGCGCTCGTTCGTCGAGCGCCGCCCGGCGAGGTTCACGGGCCGTTAGCGCCCCACTCCACCACGCGCTACCCTTCGTCGTGGTTAGAGCCACGGCCGCTCAGGTCGTGACTAAAAGGGCCCGGTTTCGACCGGGCCCTTGTCGTTTTCGAGGGGTGCTCCGGGCGGGCTCGGAGTCGACTCCCGCCCGGAGCCCGCTACCGCCGCGTCAGCCGGTCGATGACCAGCAAGGCGACGAGCAGCGTGATGGTTAGAGCCACGACCGCTTCGGTCATGACCACTCCTCGTTCCGGATCCGGGCCCGGTACCCGCGGAGTCGGTCGACTCCGTGCCGTTACCGCGGGCGAGCAGCGACCATCGCGCAGGTCATACCGCGCTCGGCGACCGCGCTGGGGCCGCCGAGCGAGAGCTGGTGCAACTCCGCGCGACCCCTGTGACAGTCCGCGCTACGCCGCCCGCTGATACGCCCGGAACGCTCGCGTCGCAACCATGAAGCACGCGATCAGCAGCAGTGCCAGCAGGCCGAGGCGGGAGAGGATCACGCCCCAGTCGGGGTTGCTCGACGTCAGCGCCTCACGTCCCGCGACGACCGCCCACTGCAACGGGTTGAACTTCGCCACGTCCGCGATCCACGACGGCGCGAGGTTCAGGTCCATGAACGTCCCAGACAGGAACGACAGCGGCAGCGTCAACGACGTCACGGTCGCGATCACCGTCTCCTCCTTGCGCACCACCAGCGCCAGCGCGTTCGACAGCGCGCCGATCGACATCCCCAGCAGGATCGCCGCCACGATCACCACCAGCGCCCCCAGCACGCCGCCGGGGAACGACGCGCCCGCGACCGCCAACCCCAGGCCGATGATGATCAGCGACTGCACGATCGTCACGATCGACTGCTGCACCAGCGGACCGGCCAGCAGCGCGATCCGCGACGACGGCGTCACGAGGAAGCGGTCGAGAATCCCACGCTCGTAGTCCTGCAGCATGCTCATCCCGGACCAGCCGGCAGAGAACAGCGCCGTCATCACGACGATGCCGGGCGTGAGGAAGTCGGCGTAGTTGTCCGCCGCGAAGCCCGGCAGGTTCACGATCGACTTGAACAGCGCGCCAAACAGCAGCAGCCAGATCACCGGCTGCACGAGCGTCACGACGATCCAGGCCGGCTGGCGCAGCAGCGCGCGCAGCCAGCGGGCCGTCATGAACCACGAGTGTTGAAGGACCAGAGACATCGTTCAGCGGCTCCCGGTGGTGGTCGTCTCGGTCTCGGCGGCCCGAGCTGCCGCGCCGGCCGCGCCATCGCCGCCGTCGTTCCCAGCCTCGGCCGACTCGAACGTGCGGCCCGTGTACCGCAGGTAGACGTCGTCGAGCGAGGCGCGCGCGACCGAAACGGCGGCGACGGACACGCCCTCGCTCTCCAGCGCCGCGAGCACGGCCGGCACGGCACGCGCCCCCTGGTCGGCGCGGGCGCGCAGCAGGCGCCCCTCCAGCACGACCTCTCGCACGCCGTCGACTCGACCCAACGCCTCGTGCACGGTGCCATCGCCGTCGGCGTCGAGCTCGATCGAGATGCGGTCGCCATGCAGCTCGGCCTTCAGCTGCTCCGGCGTCCCCTCCGCGACGATCTCGCCGCGGTCGACGATCGCGAGCTGCGAAGCGAGCTGGTCGGCCTCCTCCAGGTAGTGCGTCGTCAGCAGGATCGTCAGCCCCTCCTCGCGCGCGAGCGCGGAGATCTCCTCCCACATCGCGACGCGCACCTCCGGGTCGAGGCCGGTCGTCGGCTCGTCGAGGAACAGCACCTGCGGCCGCGCCACCAGCCCGAGCGCCACATCGAGCCGCCGCTGCATCCCGCCCGAATAGCCCTTCGCGAAGCGGTCGGCCGCGTCGGCGAGGCGGAAGCGCTCCAGCAGGTCGTCCACGCGCGCGGTCAACGCGCTGCCGCGCAGCCCGTACAGCCGCCCCTGCAGCAGCAGGTTCTCGCGTCCGGTCGCCTCGCCGTCGACCGCGTTCTTCTGGCCGACGACGCCGATCGCGCGGCGGACCGCGACCGGGTCGCGCACGACGTCGAGGCCGGCGACGCGGGCTGTCCCTGAATCGGCGCGCGAGAGCGTCGTGAGGATCTTCACCGTCGTCGACTTGCCGGCGCCGTTCGGGCCGAGCAACCCGAAGATCGTGCCGGCGGGCACGGTGAAGCTCACGCCGTTGAGCGCGCGCACGTCGCCGGGATACGTCTTGATGAGGCCTTCGGCCTCAATGGCAGCGTTCATGCAGTTGAGCGTGCCACAGCCGCGAGCGCGGCGCCGTCCAGCCGGTGGAGGTGCCACTCCGGCAGCCGCTGCGCGCCGAGCCCGCGGTAGAAGTCGAGCGCCGGCTCGTTCCAGTCGAGCGCCGACCACTCCAGCCGGCCGCAATCGCGCGCGACCGCCAGCTGCGCGACGTGCTCCAGCAGCGCCCGGCCGACGCCGCCGCGGCGACGCTCAGGCAATACGAACAGGTCCTCCAGCCACAGGCCCGGCCGGCCCAGGAACGTCGAGAAGGTGGGGAAGAACAACGCGTAGCCGACCGCCTCGCCGCCGACCTCGGCAATGACCGCCTCCGCCGCCGGGCGCTCGCCGAACAGGTGCCGCTCCAGCAGCGCGGCGTCGAGCACGACCTGCTCGCGCAGCCGCTCGTAGTCCGCGAACGCGCCGATCAGCTCGAGCAGCAGCGGCACGTCCGCGCGCGTCGCGGGGCGGATCTCGCAAGCGGTCGGCACGCGGCCGAGCCTAGCCGGCGCACGCGTGTCAGGGCACCGCCCCCGTTCCGAAACTCGCGCGGCCGGGCATGGGTTCGAGCTTCCGTACGCGACGAACGACAACGGAGGTTCCCCCCAATGCGGCGTTTCACCGCACTCGGCCTCGCGACGATCGCGCTGCTCGCTCTCGCCGCGGTCCCGGCGCTCGCCGCCGCGCCGACCGCGAACACCGGCGACGCGAGCGGCATCACCAACTCCCAGGCGACCGTTGCGGGCTCCGTCAACCCGCAGGGGCAGTTGACGAGCTACGCGTTCCAGTACGGCACCACGACCGCCTACGGCCAGCAGACCGCGCTCAGCTCGGCTGGATCCGGCAGCGTCGACGCACCGGTCAGAGCCGACCTTGCCGGCCTCACCGCCGGCACGACGTACCACTACCGCGTGATCGCGACGAACGCCGACGGCACGACGGTCGGCGCGGACAGAACATTCAGAACGACCGGTACCGCGCCGCCGCCGCCCCCGGCGCCGAGCGTGACCACCGGCGGCGCGGACGTCAGCGGCGCGAGCGCGACGCTGAGCGGCTCCGTCAACCCCAACGGCGTCGCCAGTTCCTACTACTTCCAGTTCGGCACGACCGCGAACTACGGCGAGCAGACGCCGCCGCGCAGCGCCGGCTCGGGCGCCTCGGCCGTGTCCGTGTCCGGTTCGCTCTCGGGCCTCGCCGCCAACACGACGTACCACTACCGCCTCGTCGCAGTCGGCCCCAACGGCGCGGTCGCGATCGGCGCCGACCGGACGTTCACAACGAGCGGCGCGGCCACGACGCGGCTGGGTCTCTTTGGCCACACTGCCTTCGCCGACCAGCACGGCGTCGCCGGCGTGTTCGTCGCCTGCTTCGGCAGCACCGGCTGCAGAGGGAGCCTGACGCTCTCGCGCAGCGGCGAGGAACTGGGCGCGCGCGGCGCGTACTCGCTGCGGCAGAACGACGGCGGCTTCGTGCATGTCGCGCTCAACGCGCTCGGTCAGCGGCTGCTGCGCCAGCGCGGCACGATGCGGGTGAAGGTGACGGTCGCGAATCTGCTCGTCAAAGGGCAGACGGTCACGAAGACGCTCACGCTGATCCGCTACTCGACGCATGGCCTCGTAGGCTGACCCAGTTCACCATCCGCGCACCCGCTCCGGCCTGGCGAATCGCCGGAGCGGGTCGCGGGCCGCGCTTGACAGCGGTTGTGAGTGAGTGCATACTCACTCCCTCATGCTGCCGCCGTCCGCCACCCGCCAGCTCTCTACCGCCGCGGAGCGTCGTGAGGCGCTCGTCGAGGCGGCCGTTGCTGCCTTCGCCGAGCATGGCTTCCACGGCACGCCGACGACCGAGATCGCGAAGGCCGCGGGGATCTCGCAGGCGTACCTGTTCCGCCTGTTTCCGACCAAGGCGGAGCTGTACGTGGCCGCTGTGGACCGCTGCTACCAGCGGCTCGGCGACGCGATGCGCGCCGCCGCTGAAGACGAGAGCGCCCCGGGCGAAACGGCGCTGGAGCGGATGGGCCACGCCTATGCCGACCTGCTCCAGGACCCGACGACGCTGCGCGCGACCTTGCAGGCGTTCGCGGCCGCCGCGGGCGATGACCTGGCGATTCGCGACGCCGTGCGGCGCGGCTACGGCGAGCTGGTCGAGCTGATCCAGCGGCTCGGCGGCGCGAGCGGCGAGGAGCTGAGCGCGTTCGTCGGCAAGGGGATGCTGATGACCGTGCTCGCCGGCATGGATGCGCCGTCGATCGACGCGGCATGGGCGCGCGAGCTGTGCGCCGGCGGGGATTGACCTCTCTTTTTTTTGGGCCACAAGATGAGTGACCACTCACACACAAAGGAGCGCGTGATGAGCGCCCGTTCGCGACAGATCTGGACCTCGATCGTGACGAGCGTCGCGTTGTTCATGGTCACGCTCGACAACCTCGTGGTGACGACGGCGCTGCCGTCGATCCGCGTCGACTTGCACGCGGACCTCGCCGCACTCGGCTGGACGGTCAACGCGTACACGCTCGCCTTCGCGGTCCTGCTGCTGCCGGCCGCTGCGCTCGGCGACCGGCTTGGTCGCAAGCGCGTGTTCGCCGGTGGCCTCACCGCCTTCACGCTCGCATCCGCCGCCGCCGCACTCGCGCCGAGCATCGACGCGCTGATCGCGGCGCGCGCGTTCCAGGGCGCGAGCGCCGCGTTCGTGATGCCGCTCTCGCTCACGCTGCTGAGTGAGGCGTTCCCGGCCGGCAGCCGCGGCCTCGCGCTTGGGATCTGGTCGGGCGTCAGCGGGCTCGGCGTCGCGCTCGGACCGCTCGCCGGCGGCGCCGTCGTCGAGGGCATCTCGTGGCACTGGATCTTCTGGCTCAACGTCCCGATCGGACTCGTGCTCGTGCCGCTCGTCGTCGCGCGCCTGACGGAGTCGCGGGGACCCGGTCGGCGGCTCGACGTGCGCGGCCTCGCGCTCGCCGCGGGCGGCCTGTTCGGGCTCGTGTTCGCGATCGTAAAGGCGGCCGACTACGGCTGGACGAGCACGACGACGATCGGCGCGGGGCTTGCGGGGATCGCGCTGCTGGCGGCGTTCGTGCGCTGGGAGCTGCGCGCGCCGGAGCCGATGCTGCCGATGCGCTTCTTCCGCTCGCGCGGCTTCACGGCGACGAGCGGGGTGACCGTGACGATGTTCTTCGGCACGTTCGGCTCGATCTTCCTGCTGGCCCAGTTCTTCCAGACGGTGCAGGGGTACTCGCCGCTGGAGGCCGGTTTGCGGACGCTGCCGTGGACGGGGGTGACGATCCTCGTCGCGCCGGTCGCGGGAATCCTGTCGGACCGCATCGGCTCGCGGCCGCTGATGACGCTCGGACTGTCGCTGCAAGCGGGTGCGATGGCCCTGCTGGCGCTCGTGTCGGCGCCGGACGTGCCGTACGCACAGCTCGTCGGCCCGTTCGCGATGGCCGGTGCGGGGATGGCGCTCGTGTTCGCGCCCGCGGCCAACGCCGTCCTGTCGAGCGTGCGTCCCCAGGAGGCTGGCCAGGCCTCCGGCGCGACCAACACGTTCCGCGAGATCGGCGGCGCGCTCGGCGTCTCCGTGCTCTCGACGGTGTTCGCCGGCGCCGGCTCCTACGCCTCGCCGCAGGCGTTCACGGATGGGATGACGCAGGCCGTCTGGGTTGGCGCCGCCGTCCTCGCCGCCGGCGCGGTCATCGCCCTCTTCGTCCCCGGCCGCGCCCGCCAGGCGGAGATGGCGGCGGCGAGCCGTGCGGCGGGGGAGGCCGACGTCGGCGCGTCGCTCGCCGAGCCACTCGCGGCGTAGGTCAGTGCGCGCGCCGGCCCGTCCCTCGGCGCGGCGTGGGCCGAGCCGGCCTCGTCGCGTCGCCGGGCGTCGCCGTGTCGCGCTCGAACGCGTCGAGCAGCTCGAACACCTCGGGCGCCTCCCAGCGCCGGCCCCAGCGCTGCTGCGACGGACGCGTCAGGATCCCCGCCCGCTCGAGCGCGTCGATCGCTCTGGCGGCCGCCGTCTCGCTCACGCCCGCCAGCTCGGCTGCGCGCGCGACGGTCAGCACCGGCTCGGCCGCGAGCTGGTCGAGCAGCGCCCGCGAGCTGGCGTGGCTGCGCGGGCGCCCGAGCCGCTCCAGCCACGCCTCGCGCAGCGCGTCGACGCGGAACGCCAGGTCGTGCGCACGGTCGACCGCCTTCACGGTGCAGGCGGCGAAGAACAGCAGCCAGTCCTTCAGGTCATCGAAGCAGTACGCGTTCAGCCCGCCGACGTACAGGCGATGGTGCGTCGCGAGCACGAGGCTGATCGGCGGCACGACGCTCGTCGCCAGCCCCCGCCGCCGGTAGACGACGTGGATCAGACAGCGTCCGACGCGGCCGTTGCCGTCGAGGAACGGATGGATCGCCTCGAACTGCGCGTGCGCGATCGCCGCCTGCAGCGTCACCGGCAGGTCGTCGAGGTTGAGGAACGCGGCGAGGTCGTCGAGCAGCTCCTCGACATACTCGTGCGGGGGCGGGATGAAGTCGGCGCCTGCAGGGCTCAAGGACGAGCGCCCGATCCAGTTCTGCTCTTCGCGCACGATGCCGGCGATCCCCTCGTCGGTCGTCCCTTCCAGCAGCGTGCGGTGGATCGCGACGATGTCGTCGCGCGTCAGCGGGCGCGGCTCGACCGCGAGTTCGATCGCGCGCTGCATCGCGCGTACGTTGCCGATCACCAGGTCGGCCGTCGCGTCATGTCCAGGCCCGCTGCCGGCCGCGGCGCGCGCGAGCCGGCGCTGCCCGACGATCAGGTTCTCGATCCGCGACGACCCGACCGACTCCTGGCGCAGCAGCTGGCGCGCGAGCGCGTCGAGACCTTGCACGTCCGGCGCCTGCCGGTCGAACGCGCGCACCTCCGCGTCCGCCTCGGCGATCAGCGCCGCCGTCGAGGCCGTCAGCGTCGGGTCCCACTCCTCGATCGGATCGGGGACGAAGCACTCGATCGTCTGCGCGACACGGTGACGGCGAGCGACGCCCTCGACGTACGTCGGTCTCCAGCGCCGCTGCTCGACGCGTCCGTGCGAAGGTTGGGAAGTCGCGGCCACTTCCCAACCTTAGCAGTGAAAACTTTGGAAATCTGCGAAGACGGAACTCAGTAGCCGGGCGTCGGCGCGGGGCCAGGCGTCGGCGAGGCGCCCTTTGAGGCGCTGCGCGACGCCACCGCCGCATGCCACGTGCCGACGTCTCTGAAGCCCTCGCCGCCGACGTCGCCCTTCTTCATGTCGCTCGCGAAGCGATAGAGCGGCTTGCCCTTGTACGTCACCTGCCGGCGGCCGTCCGGGCGTCTGATCGAGCCGAGTCCTCTGACGCCGACCGGTTTCGCGCCGTGCTTCAACGTCAGCGGCGGCCATGTCGCGGTACACGAGCCGGTGCAGATGAAGCGGCCGTGCGTCTCGGCGCTCAGCGAGTAGAGCGTGCGACCGCTCGTCGTCACGAGGATGCGCTTGTGCAGCGTCGCGTTCTGCGCGGTTGAAACCCGCAGCGTGGCGCCGCTGTGCGCTTGACCGCGCGGCGGTCCGAACAGCATGAAGGCGGCGGCGAACACGAGTGCCGCCAGCGACAGCGTCAGCGCCGCGCGGCGGCCGCGGTGGTCGGACGAGGTGTGGCGCATCGCGATCGGCTCCTTCGTGGTGGGGTCGGTCCTGCCCCCAAAGGATGCCGCCGCGACGCAGACCTTCCCGCGCTCAGGACAGCGCCCCGTCGGCGACGAGCCAGCGTTGATCGAGCATGCTCACCGCTGCGATGCGTTCGTAGTCGCGGTCGTAGTGCACAAGCGGGACGCCGGCTGCTTCCGCGCAGGCGGCGATCAGAAGATCGACGGGCGGCACGCGCCGGTGGTCGCCGCCCTCCGCGAGCGCCAGTTGCAGCTCGCGCACCCGCCGCCACAGCGCTTCCGGCATCGGGAGGGCGGCGAAAAGGCCGAGGCGCTGCGCAACTTCGCGCGCCCGCGTCGCATTGGGAGCCATGCGCGTCAGCTCCAACGCCACCAGGTCGCATACGAGGACGAGCCCGCCGGCGACCTGGGCGTTGAACCACGTGGCGAGGTGGGGATGGCGACGGTCGCGGACCCAGGTCCACACGCCCGTGTCGAACAGCGCTGGGCGCTCGAGCGCGAGCGGCTCAGCGGAGCTGCTCAGGGGACCGCTCCCGCCGATTGGCCTCGACCTCGGCAGGCGTCCCGTCGATGTCGCGCAGCACGTCGAACCCGCCGAGCGCGCGCTGGCGGACGACCTCGCGCAGCGCGGCGTTCACGGTCGCGCTCAGGCCCTTGGTCCCGAGCTGGGCGCGGGCCATCTCCAGAGCCTGCTCATCGACGTCAACAGTGGTGCGTGCCATGCGCATCAGGATACGTCATCAAACGACCGCTGTGTTGATGCCGTTACCGCGCCACAACCCGCAGCGCCGCCCCAAACGCGCGCTCGAACAGCTCGCCCTGACGTTCGGCGCCCCAGCGCGCGACGGTGTCGTCGCCGACCGCGTCGAGCTCGAGCTCTACGACCCCATCCTCACCGCCGCCGGCAGGCCGCGTCAGCCGCGCCGCGCGCACGACCTGGTCCCGATTGCGCTCCAACTGCTCAGCGATCCGCAGCAGCGCCGCGCCGCGCAGCACGAGCTGCTCGTCGCCCTCGCGGCAGAGCGGCGCGAGCGCGCCGAGCGACGGCGTGCCTTTGCGGTGGTAGCGCGCCATCAGCGCGATCAGCGCGACCTCGCGCGGGGTGAAGCCCGGCAGCCCCGAGCCGAGGATCAGGTAGGACGAGTGCTTGTGATGGTCGTCGTAGTCGACCGCCATCCCGATGTCGTGCAGCAGCGCCGCCGCCTCCACCAGCTCAGGCTCGCCCGGCTCTGGCAGCCCGGCGCCCGGCAGCGCCTCCAGCAGCTGATGCGCGAGCCCCGCGATGTGCTCGGCGTGCACCAGGTCGACTCCGTGCTGGCGCGCGAGGTTGCGCACGCTCGCCGTGCGGACGTCGTCGACGAGCGGCGGGTCGGCCGGCGCCAGCAGTCCGCTCAGGAAGATCCCCTCGCGCAGGCCGGCCTCGGTCACCTCGATCCCATCAGCGCCGCTCGCTTCCAAGACGGCGCGCAGCACGACGGCAGCCGCGAGGATCACCTCGCCGCGGCCGCGCTTGATGCCCGGCACGCGCTCGCGCTCCTCAGGCGCCCGGCTCGCCAGCTCCTCCACCAGCGCGTCCAGCGCCTCGCGCGTGAGCAGAAACCCCTGCACGCTGTCGAGCGGCAGCTCGGCGCGCCGCACCGCCGCCGCCGCGAGGTTCCGCACGCTGCCGCCGAGGCCGATGAGCCGCGCGCCGTCGTCGCCCGCCGCAGCGACCCACGGCGCATCCGACTCCAATGCTCTGAGCGTGCGCGCGTGCAGCTTCGCGATCGGCTTCGCGTCCACGGTCCCCGCCCGCCCGTCGCTGGGCAGCCACCGCTCCGTCGCGCGCACGGCGCCGAGCGGCCACGAGGCGATCGCGTCCGCCCGTCGGTCGCGCACCTGCACCAGCTCCAGCGAGCCGCCGCCGAGGTCGAGCACGACCCCGTCGCTCAGCGCCGTCGAGTTGGCCGCGGCCACGTACGAGTACAGCGCCTCCTGCTCGCCGCTCAGCACGCGAATCGGCAGCCCCGTCTCCGCGTGCGCCCGCTCCACGAACGCGCCGCCGTTCGGCGCGTCGCGGATCGCGCTCGTCGCGACCGCGTCGACCTCCTCCAGCGCGATCCCGCTCGTCGAGCAGAACGCCGCGAACACGCGCAGCGTCTCCAGCGCGTGCGCCATGCGCGCCTGCGACAGGCAGCCGTCCTCCGTCAGATCCCCGCCGAGCCGCACGATGTCGCTCAGCTCGTCGGTGCGCTTCCACCAGCCGCCGTCGCCGGTCGTGAAGACGACGAGCCGGGAGCTGTTGGAGCCGAGGTCGATGACGGCGCGCGAGGTGCTCACGCGTCGGAAAGCTGCGCACGCGCGAGGTGTGCGCGCATCAGCTCCGCGTGCACGTCGCGCGGCTGCCCGCCGGACGGCACGCGCCGGTGGGTCCAGCCGCCGTCGGCGGCGAGGTCCCACGCGTTCTCCGTGTCGGCGAGGCAGCGCTCGAGCGTGTCGAGCAGCTCTGCGCGCGCGTCAGCGTCGTCCACCGGCACGACCAGCTCCACGCGCGAGTCGAGGTTGCGCGGCATCAGGTCCGCGGAGCCGACGAAGACAGCCGTTTGCTCGCCACGCTGGAAGGCGTAGATGCGCGAGTGCTCGAGGAAGCGGCCAACGATCGACACGACGCGGATGTTCTCGGAGACGCCGGACACTCCCGGCCGCAAGCAGCAGGCCCCGCGCACGTTGAGCTCGATCGGCACGCCCGCCTGCGAAGCGCGGTAGAGCGCGCGGATGCAGGCAGCGTCGACGAGCGAGTTCATCTTCATGCGGATGCGCGCGTCCTTGCCGGCCTCGTGCGCGTCGATCGTCGCGTCGATCTCGCCGATGATCCGCTCGCGCAAGTTGAGCGGTGCGACGAGCACGCGGCGATAGTGCTCGGGACGGGAGTAGCCGGTCAGCTGGTTGAACAGCTCGGCGATCTCGCCGGTCAGCAGCTCGTCGGCGGTGAAGAGGCCGAAGTCGGTGTAGAGGTCGGCCGTGCCGCGGTGGTAGTTGCCGGTTCCGACATGTGCGTAGTGCCGCACGCCGTCGCCCTCGCGCCGCACGACCAGCACCGCCTTCGCGTGCGTCTTGAGCCCCGGCATGCCGTAGGTCACGTGCACGCCCGACTGCTCCAGCGCGCGCGCCCAGGCGATGTTCGCGCGCTCGTCGAAGCGCGCCGTCAGCTCCACGAGGCAGACGGCCTGCTTGCCGCGCTCGGCGGCGCGGATCAGCGCCGGAGCGAGCGGCGAGTCGTCGCTCGTGCGGTACACGGTCTGCTTGATCGCGAGCACGTTCGGGTCGTTCACGGCCTGGTTGACGAACTGCTCGACGGTCGCGAACGAGTCGTAGGGATGGTGCACGAGCAGGTCTCTTCTGCTCAGCAGCGCGAACAGGTCGGTCTTCTTGCCGTCCTGCTCGAAGGCCGGCGGCATCAGCGGCGTCCATGGTTGCTCGCGCAGCTCGCGGAAGCCGGGCAGCTTGACGATCTGCCACAGGTCGGCCGGGTCGAGCAGGCCGTGGACCTCGTAGACGTCGCGCTCCTCGACCTCGAGCTCCTCCATCAGCCGCGCTCTCAGGGCGGGGTCGGTGCCGGCGGAGAGCTCCAGCCGCACGACCTCTCCGAAGCGCCGTCGTCGCAGCTGCGCCTCGACCGCCTCCAGCAGGTCGTCCGCCTCATCGGAGACGGTGAAGTCGGCGTCGCGCGTGACGCGGAAGACGGTGTGCGCGATGATCTCCATCCCGCGGAAGAGGCGGTCCAGGTGCTCGGCGATGACCGCCTCCATCGGCACGAGCGTGCGGCCGTCGCCGACGGCGAGAAAGCGCGGCAGCCCCTCCTTCGGCACCTTCACGCGCGCGAAGCGCGTCTGGTCGGTGGCGGGGTCGCGTACGAGCACGCCGAGGCTCAGCGACAGGTTGGAGATGTAGGGGAACGGCTGCGCCGGCCCGACGGCGAGCGGCGTGAGGGCGGGGAAGACCTCGCGGCGGAAGCGGTCGTCGAGCGCGGCGCGCTCGTCCTCCGGCAGCGCGTCGGGCGCGACGACGCGAATGCCGTGTTCGGCGAGCGCCGGCATCAGCGCCCGCTCCCAGCAGCCCTCCAGGCGGGCGCCGAGCTCGCGCACGCGGTCGCCGATGCGGTCGAGCAGTTCGCTCGGCGCGATGCCGTCGGCGCTCGTCGCCTCGATGCCGGCGTCGACCTGGTCGTGCACGCCGGCGACGCGCACCATGAAGAACTCGTCGAGGTTCGTGCTGTAGATCGCGCAGAACTTCACGCGCTCCAGCAGCGGCCGCTCGGGGTCCTCCGCAAGCTGCAGCACGCGGTCGTTGAAGTCGAGCCACGACAGCTCGCGGTTGACGTAGAGCGACGGATCGCCGACCGCCGCGGCAGCCTCGCTCGTCGTCGGGCGCAGCCGTTCGATCGCGTTCGCGAGCGGTTCCAGCAGCGGCAGGTCGGGATAGGCGGCGCTCAGCTCGGCGAGCGTCGCCTGGAAGTGGCGCAGCTTCTCGGGGCGGAGGCGCCCGCCGGCGGCGCGCGTGGCGCGCGCGAGCTTGTCGGCAGCCATCACGACGGCGACCTCGCGGCCGGCGGCGATCCCGCGCGCGCGCAGCTCGCGCTTGCGCTCGGCGTAGGCCGCGATCTTGTCGTTCTCCGTCAGCGCCTCGACGCGACGGGCGACCTCGGTCCCGACGCGCTCGGCGATGGCGGGGGCGGCGATGCCGGTGTCCTCGATCACGTCGTGCAGCACGGCGGTTGCGACGATCGACTCGTCGCAGCCCGCGTCGTGCAGCAGGCGGGCCGTGATCGCGGGGTGCTCGACGTCGGCGGCCGCGTTCCCGTTGGTGTTGCCGCGGTAGGCCTCAAGCGCGAGCGCCCAAGCGTCCGACACGAGCTGGGAGTCGTGCGCGAAGGAGGGCAGGTCAGTCGGCGCAACCGGTGTCATCGAGGGCGATTGTCGCTCGTCGCGGCGGGCAGATTCGTTACAGGCAGGTTTCCCCGTGAAGATACGGGTAAAGGTGGTTGACGGAGCAACGACCTTGGCGTAGAATACCTAGCGTGCAAGTAGGTATTGACATGAAAGGAAGCGCCACGAAGACCATCGACACCCAGGCCATCGCCCCTGAAGAGACCACTTTCGACGCCCTCCAGCTGCTGATGCGGGAGGCGCGCCACTGGCCCCTGCTCACGCCCGCCGAGGAGATCGAGCTCGCCAAGAAGATCGAGCGCGGCGACCTCGTGGCGAAGGAGCGCATGGTCAACTCGAACCTGCGGCTCGTGATGTCGATCGCGCGCCGCTACCAGGGGCAGGGCCTCTCGATGGGCGATCTCGTCCAGGAGGGCACGCTCGGCCTGATCCGCGCTGTCGAGAAGTTCGACTGGCGCAAGGGCTTCCGCTTCTCGACGTACGCGACACTGTGGATCCGCCAGTCGATCCAGCGCGGGCTCGAGAACAGCGGACGCACCATCCGCCTCCCCGTCCACGTCGGGCAGCGCGCCCGCAAGGTCGCGCGCGCACGGCGCGAGCTGACGGCGAAGCTGGGCCGCGAGCCGACCGACGAGGAGATCGCCGAGGAGACCGGGCTCGAGCTCGAGCTGGTGCTCGAGGCGACGAAGGCCGACCGCGAGCCGACGAGCCTCGACCTGCCGGTCGGCGACGACGGCGAGACGTCGCTCGGCGCGCTGATCGCGACGGAAGAGGCGAGCCCTGAGGAGGAGGTCGCCGACACGCTGCGTCACGAGGCCGTGCAGAAGGCGATCGCCACGCTCCCCGACAAGGAGCGGACGGTCATCCACCTGCGCTTCGGCACCGGCGGCGAGCCGCCCCAGACGCTCAGCGAGGTCGGCCGACGCCTCGGCCTCAGTTCCACGCGCGCGCGCGAGCTGGAGGAGCAGGCGCTCAGACGCCTCTCGCGCGAGAGCTCGCTCGCCGCGCTGCGCGAGGCGGCGTAACCCAGCCCCCCCGGTTCCCTCCCGCGACCGCGCCGTCCTTCCGGCGCGGTCGCGGCCGTTCTCAGGCCTCGGCGACCCGCCGCTCGAGCGCGTCGAGCAGGACGTTGACGATCCACACGACGATCGCCGCGCCGACGCCGCTCCAGAAGCCGTCGACGTGGAAGTCGCTCACGATCCAGCTCGTCAGGAAGATCATCAGCACGTTCACGAGGAAGTACGCGATCCCGAGCGTGAGGATGATCAGCGGAATCGCGAGGATCGCGACGATCGGCTTGACGACCATGTTGATGGCGCTGAAGACCAGGCCCGCAAGCACGAACGTCACCCACGCGTGAGCGCCGCTCACGTGCACGCCGGACAGCAGCGTGTCCGCGACCCACAGGGCCGCGACGTTGCAGACCCAGGTGACGAGGAAGCGGCGCAGCATCGACGGATCCTTGCGCATCGCGCGTCTGCGTGCCAGCGCGCCGCGATAGTCGGCGCAGCGTCTCAAAACGCTCGTGAGTCCGGACCCGCCGCGCTCCCGGCACTCCGTAGCGGGTATGGAGACTTACTTGACTGCGGTTCAGCTTGTCTTTACCCTGTTCGACACGGGGGACTCCCAGCGCGGGTGGGCGGTCGCCTCATTGCTGGCTGAGAAGTGGGGGAATTATGAGAGTACTCAAGCTGCTTGTCGGCTTGGCGGCGGCGACGATGTCGTTCGGCATCCTCGTTGGGTTGGCGACGGCCGGACGCCTCTCAAGCTCGAGCACAAGAATCAAGGTCGTCTGGACGAGGCTTGAATACACGGGCGGGTTCGGGACCGTCGAATGCGAAGTAACGCTCGAAGGCTCTATGCATGCACGCACGAGTACCAAGGTGCTGGGTGCGCTAACCGGCTACGTCACGGCGGCGGTCGTCTCGAGGTGCGCGAGGGGCGGTGCGACGATGCTAAGGGAAACGCTTCCCTGGCACGTCACCTATGCGGCCTTTTCCGGTGTCCTACCGAACATAACGTCCATAAGACATAATTTGATAGGCGCCGCCTGGAGGATCAGGGAACCGACCTTCGGCCTGACTTGCCTATCGAGGACGTCTGAAACCTCCCCGGCGACGGGGACGTGGAATCGGGAAAGCGTCACAGGGGCAATCGTCTCGGTCAGCGTTGCCGGTGAAATAGTGTGCAACGAAACGAGCAGCAGATTCACGGGCAGGATTGGCGGCACCGCGATGGAAGAAGCGAGGAGGGAAAGAAGGCCGGAAGACATCGTCGAAGCCGGCACGGGCCTGCGCACCAGGATAACGGTCACCCTAATATAGGCGACCGCAAGGGACTTTCCACATGAACATTAAGAACCTGCCCCTCGCGGCCGCGGCTGCCATCACGCTCCTGGGCGCAATCGTCGCCTCCGCTTCGGCCGGGCGCTTGGAAACCTCAGCGCAGAGCTACAGGGCCACGTGGACGAGGATCACCCACAGTGGCGGTTTCGGCACGGTCGAATGCGAAGCCGTCATAGTTGGCACGCTCCATTCGAGGACGAGCGCCAAGACCGTTGGCGCACTAACCGGCTACATCACTGCCGCCAACGTCAACAGGTGCGCCAGGGGCGGCGCGAGCATCAACAGGGAATCGCTCCCCTGGCATCTCAGATTCAGGAGCTTCATCGGCACCCTACCGAACATAACGGGCATCTCCGAGACGATCACCGGTGGCTCGTGGCGGGAGAGGGAACCGGTGTTCGGCATCACCTGCACCTCAATATCGAACGAAGCTCACCCAACCACAGGCACATTCGGTCTCAGTGGCGGCACCGTCACCGAAGCGTCTATCAGCGGCGAAATACCGTGCGGCGAATTCCCCGCAACAATGAGCGGCACGACCACCAACGTCGCCGACGGCTCCGGCGCCAGGCTCACCATCAGGCTAATATAGGCCGCTGCAAGTCGGCTGGACTAGTGTCGTGAGTCGTTGATTCGTTGGCAGTAGCGGGCGATCGAGTCGAGGATCTGGTCGGCGGTCTTGGTCCAGACGAAGGGCTTGGGGTCGGTGTTCCAGGTCTCGATCCACGCGCG
>Ga0070710_10000015_pt1 | contig 103891 bp, 93 predicted proteins | sample LARL52metaG_FD_65454 | JGI IMG/M metagenome (GOLD analysis project Ga0070710, IMG submission 65454) | Corn, switchgrass and miscanthus rhizosphere microbial communities from Kellogg Biological Station, Michigan, USA - LAR L5-2 metaG | ecosystem: Host-associated > Plants > Roots > Rhizosphere ...
GAAGCTTCGTCCCAACTGAAAGGGGTTTACAACCCGAAGGCCTTCTTCCCCCACGCGGCGTTGCTGCATCACGCTTTCGCGCATTGTGCAAGATTCCCCACTGCTGCCTCCCGTAGGAGTCTGGGCCGTGTCTCAGTCCCAGTGTGGCTGATCGTCCTCTCAGACCAGCTACCCATCGAAGCCTTGGTAGGCCGTTACCCCACCAACAAGCTAATGGGCCGCGGGCCCATCCTGATGCGGAAGCCGAAGCTACCTTTCCTCATCGACCTTATGGTCGAGGAGCACATTTGGTATTAGCCCGAGTTTCCTCGGGTTGTCCCAATCATCAGGGCAGGTTACCCACGTGTTACTCACCCGTTCGCGGCTTTGCCCCAGGGCAAGCCCTGGTTCGTCGCTCCACTTGCATGTGTTAAGCACGCCGCCAGCGTTCGTCCTGAGCCAGGATCAAACTCTCCGTGAAGAACGACATATGTGTACTTCTACGAAGAGCGTCGCGATGCCCACTGCGGGAGGCCCACGTACACGTAGGGGCCGCCCGGGCATCGGACGGGGTCTAATTCTGGCGCCACCGTTGTCCCGCTCGCGCTGGCGCGGCGGGCGGCGGCTTTCGAAACCTGGACGCACACGACGGCCGGACCATTCCGGCCTGTCGGTGCACATGCTGTTGAGTTTTCAAAGACCGCCGTGCCTCTCGGAGGGGACTCCTCCTTCCGACACGCCGAGAGCAGCACTCTCGGTGCGGGCGCGAAAGTATAGCGCTTGCGCGCAGGCGGCGGAAGTTCGGCTTCCTGAGCCCCGGACTGCCCTCTCGCGAGACGTCCTGGCCGTCCGGGGACGACGTTGCGGGAAGCATAGCCGGTGCAGGGACGAACGTGCGGTGCGGGTGGCGCCCCCGCGCTCAGAAGAGGACCTGGACGGCCACCTCGCGGGTGCGCGGGCGGTCGTCGAAGTCGATCAGGACAAGCTGCTGCCAGACGCCGAGAACGAGCGCGCCCTCGACGATCGGGACGCTCTCCGACGGGCCGATCAACGCCGCGCGCAGGTGCGCGTGGGCGTTCGTGTCGGCGTTGCGGACGTTGTGCTCGTAGCTGCCCTCGCGGGGCGCCAGCCGCTCCAACAGGGCCGTCAGGTCGGCGATCCCGCCGGGCTCATGCTCCATCGTCGTGACTGCGACCGTCGAGCCGCGCGCGAACACGACCGCGACGCCGTGCGCCACCCCGCTCGTGCGCACAACGCTGCGGACGCCTTCGGTCAGGTCGACGATCTGGCCGTCGCCGGCGGTCTCCAGTCGCAGCAGGCCGCCCTGGACCGCCATGCGCGCCTCAGCCGCGCACGAGACGCGCGAAGCGCCGCTTGCCGAGTTGCAGCACGCGCCCGTCGAGCTCGTCGAGCGCACGATCGAGCGGGTCGGGCACCAGCGCGTCGCCGTCGAGCTTGACGCCGCCCTGCTCGAGCGAGCGGCGCGCCTCCGAGCGCGAGACGCCGAACGCGTCCGCCAGCAGCGCCGGCAGGTGCACGAGGCCGTCCCCGTTCCCGCGCACCGTCACGGTCGGCATCTCCTCCGGTGGCTTGTGCTCGCGATGGACGCGATCGAACGCCTGCTCGGCGGCGAGCGCGGCGTCGGGATCGTGGAAGCGCGTCACGAGCGCTCGCGCCAGCGCCCGCTTCGCGTCGCGCGGGTTCTCGCCGTCCGGCAGCGGCTCGCCGAGCAGCAGCTCGTACCACTGCCCCATCGCCTCGTCGGGAAGGCGCAGCGTCTTGCCGTAGATCTCCTCCGGCGGCTCCGTGACGCCGATGTAGTTGCCGTAGGACTTCGACATCTTCCGCTCGCCGTCGATCCCCGGCAGGATCGGCATTGTGAGGATCGCCTGCTCCGGCTGGCCGTACGCGGTTTGGACGTCGCGGCCCAGCAGCAGGTTGAACTTCTGATCGGTGCCGCCGAGCTCCACGTCCGCTCTTACCGCGACCGAGTCGTAGCCCTGCAGCAGCGGATAGAGCAGCTCGAGGATCGAGATCGGCGCATGCGCGGCGTAGCGCTTAGCGAAGTCGTCGCGCTCGAGGATGCGCGCAACCGTCGTCGTGCGCACGAGGCGGAACAAGTCCTCCATCGGCATGTCGAGCCACTCGCCGTTGCGGCGCACCTCGAGCCGCTCGGCGTCGAGCACCTTCAGCGCCTGCTGCTGGAACGTCGCGGCGTTCGCGTCGATCTGCTCACCGGACAGGACCGGCCGCGTTGCCGAGCGGCCGCTCGGATCGCCGACGCGCGCGGTGTAGTCACCCACGATCAGCACCACCGTGTGACCAAGATCCTGGAACTCACGCAACTTGCCGAGCACCACGGTGAAGCCAAGGTGAATGTCCGGTGCGGTCGGATCGATCCCAAGCTTCACCCGCAGCGGGCGCCCCTCGCGAGCCGCCTCGGTGAGCTTGCGCTCCAGACCGCCCGCGGGCAGGGAGTCGACGGCGTTACGGGCCAGCCAGGCGGCCTGCTCGGCCGCGGTGCGAGCGTCAGGAGTCACGGGGGCCGAATGCTAGACTGCCGGCCTCGGCGAGGCCCACGCCGCCACGGCTCGCCGCGCCCCGCGCCCATCCGTCGCAACGGGCGCCGCAGCACCCCGACGTATGACCGACGCGCACGGCAACCCCACGACGTCGACCCGGCCGCGCGCGCGGCTGCCGCGGTTGCGACTGCGCCGCCGCAGGCCGGTGGGATCAAGTCCGCGGCCGCGCATCAAAAAGCTGCGCGTGTTCGCGATCTTCTCCGGCCTTGCGGTGCTCGCGTTGATCTCGACGGTCTTCGGGATGATGATGGCGGTCGCCTCCGACCTGCCGCAGCTCGAGAACCGCGAGCAGTACGCCTCGGGCAAGAACAACTCCGTGCTGCTCGACTACCGCGGCCGCAAGCTCGGGATCCTCACCAACAACCAGAACGTGGTGCTGGTCGGGCAGTACCAGATCGCACCCGCGATGAAGCACGCGACGATTGCGATCGAGGACAAGCGCTTCTACACGAATCCCGGCTTCGACCTGAAAGGCATCGCACGCGCGCTGTGGGCCGACATCGGCGCCGGCGGCTCCGCACAGGGCGCGTCGACGATCACGCAGCAGTTCGTGAAGGTCGCGCTGGAGGCGCAGGGCGAGCGCACCGTCTTCCAGAAGCTGCGCGAGGCGGCGCTCGCGTACCACCTCACGAAGAAGTGGTCGAAGGAGAAGATCCTCACCGAGTACCTCAACGCGATCTACTTCGGCAACGGCGCCTACGGGATCGAGTCGGCCGCGCGCGTCTACTTCGGCAAGCGGCACGGATGGGGCACCGCCGGCGGCTGCGGCTCGACGCGCGCGAACATGTGCGCCTCGCAGCTCACGACCCCCGAGGCGGCCTTTCTGGCGGGGATCATCCAGTCGCCGACCGGCTACGACCCGATCGCGCACCCAGTCGCCTCCAGAAACCGCCGCGACACGGTGCTGCGCTACATGCGCGACCAGGGCTACATCACGCCGAGCGAGTACGCCGAGGACCTTCAGGACCCGTTGCCGACGCAGGCGGACCTGACGCCGCCGACCGAGAAGAGCGAGTCGCCCTACTTCACGAGCTGGGTGCGCCAGCAGGTCGTCGACCATTTCGGGCCGTTCAAGTCCTTCAGCGGCAACCTCCAGATCACGACCTCGCTCGACCTCGACCTCCAGCACGCAGCTGAGCAGACGATCTCCCAGATGCTGCCGCCCGGCTCGGGCCTGCCGTCCGCCTCGCTCGTCGCGATCGACAACAAGACCGGCGAGGTGCGCGCGATGGTCGGCGGCACCGACTACGCAACGAGCCCGTTCAACCTGGCGACCCAAGGCCAGCGGCAGCCGGGCTCGACGTTCAAGCCCTTCACGCTGACCGCAGCGCTGCTGTCGGGCATCTCCCCCAGCTCGGTCTGGAGCTCGCGGCCGAAGCAGTTCCCCGTCCCGCACAGCGGCGGCAGAGAGTTCTTCGTGGTCAGAAACTACGGGAACGAGTACTCGGGCTCGAACACGCTCGCCGGCGCCACCACCGTCTCCGACAACTCCGTCTATGCGGAGGTCGGCATCAAGGTCGGCACGCGCAGGATCGCGCGCGTCGCACACAAGCTCGGGGTGCGCACGCCGATCTCGACCAACGACGCGATGATCCTCGGCGGTCTCAGAGACGGCGTCACACCGCTCGACATGGCGCACGCCTACGAGACATTTGCGACGGACGGCAAGCGCATCTGGAACCCGCAGCTCGGAGCGCCCGACAAGGGCCCGATCGGCATCCACCTGGTACGCGACGCGGACGGGAAGGTGCTGCTGAGCAACGCCGCGACGCTCAAGCGCACGCAGGTGATCCCGGCGAGCGTCGCCTCAGAGGTCACGCAGATCCTGCAGACCGTCGTCGCGTACGGCACCGGCAAGGCGGCTGCGATTCCCGGCTTCGCCGCCGGCAAGACCGGCACGACCGAGAACTACGGCGACGCCTGGTTCGTCGGCTGGAACAACCAGCTGACCGTCGCGATCTGGGTCGGCTACCCCGACAGACTCGTGCCGATGCTGACCCAGTACGGCGGGCAGCCGGTCGCCGGCGGCACCTACCCGGCGCTGCTCTGGCACAACTTCATGGAGCAGGCGATGGCGATCCTCGCGCAGCGCGCCGCGCTGGCGAGAGCGCTGCAGGACGGCCAGAACCCGAGCGCGCTCTCGACGACAACGCCAAGCGTCGAATCCGCCCCCAGCGGCACCGGCACGACGACCGACGGCACCGCCGGCGGCGGGACAACGACCAGTCCTGCGCCGACCGGTGGTGGCACGGGCGGTGGCACTGGTGCGACGGGAGGCGGTGGAGGCACCGTCACGCCACCGGCCGGCGGCAACACCGGCACGCCGACACCGCCCGCCGGCGGCGGCAACACGGGCGCGCCGCCTCCCGCCGGCGGCGGCACGAGCGGCGGCGGCGCCGCGGCCCCAACCGGCTAGTCCGGGCGGGCTGCTGCTACCCAGGGTCGCGAAACGTGGCGACTGCCGCGGACGTGAAAGCGCCACGGCAGCTCGACCGCTTTCGTGATGCCGATGCGCGGCCCGGCGACGAGCTTCACGTCGTGCCAGGCGGCCGGGCGCGGATGGATCGTGACCGGGCCCGCGCCGGTGAGCGGCGTGCCGTTCTCGCCCAGCTCGATGCCGAGCGCCTGCGTCAGCTTGCCGGGACCGGAGCAGAGCTGCTCGAGCGGCTCCACGCCACGCCGCGTGCGCATCAGCTCGATCCCGTCGAGCGGCTCAAGCGCGCGGATCAACACGGCGGCGCCGACGCCTTCCGGCTCGCAGACCGCATTGAGCAGCGCGTGGATCCCGTAGGAGCGATAGACGTACGCACGGCTTGGCGGACCGAACAGCGTTCTCGTGCGGGCTGTCAGGCCCACGAACGCGTGGCAGGCGGGCTCGCTGTGGTGGTAGGCCTCCGTCTCGACGATCACGCCGCTGGTGCCGGCGTGCGCCACGACGCAGCCGACAAGGTCACGCGCAACCTCGACGACGGGGCGGTCGTAGAACGCCGCCGGGAGCGGGTCGACAGGCGCGAGGGCGGCGGGCGCGGCGGACACGCCGATTGAGGCTAGTCGAGCAGCGCGCGGGCGCGCTCGAGCTGCTCCTGCACGCGGCGCAGCGAGGTTCCCCCCTCGGAGTCCTTCGACTCCAGCCACGACTCGCCGGCCAGCACGCGGTAGTACTCCTCGTCGAGCAGGTCGGAGTGCTCAGCCAACTCCTCCGGGCGCAGCTCGCTGAGCGTGCGGCCGCTGTCGACCGCGCGCTTCACCAGCGCGGCGACAACGCCATGGCACTCGCGGAACGGCATCCCGCGGCGCACGAGCAGGTCGGCGACGTCGGTCGCGGCGGGGAACTCGTCGGAGGCGGCCACGGCCATCCGCTCACGGTCGAACGCGAGCCCCTCGACCATCCCGGTGGCCGCCGCGAGGCACAGCTCGAGCGTGTCGACCGCGTCGAACAGATGCTCCTTGTCCTCCTGCATGTCCTTGTTGTAGGTCAGCGGGAGCGCGTGCATCACGCCTTGGAGCGCGACGAAGTGGCCGGCGATGCGCGGCGCCTTCGCGCGCAGCAGCTCGGCTGCGTCGGGGTTCTTCTTCTGCGGCATGATCGAGGAGCCCGACGCCCACGCGTCCGACACCTCGGCGAAGCCGAACTCGCTGCTCGACCACAGCACGATCTCGGCGCCGAGACGGGAGAGGTGCGTGCTGCAGGTCGCCGCGGCGGCGAGGTAGTCGAGCACGAAGTCGCGGTTGGAGACCGCGTCGATCGAGTTCTCGGCGACGCCGGCGAAGCCGAGGTCGCGCGCAACCGCCTGGCGGTCGGTGTCGAAGTTCACGCCCGCGAGCGCGCCCGCCCCGAGCGGCAGTCTCGCAGTAGCCCCCTCGACGGCGGCGAAGCGGTCGAGGTCGCGCGCCAGCATCCACACGTATGCGAGCAGGTGGTGGCTGAGGTAGACGGGCTGCGCCCGCTGAAGATGGGTGTATCCCGGCATGCGCCAGTCGAGGTGGCGCTCGGCGGCGGCGACGAGTGCGCGCATCAGGTCGCGGATCGCGCCCTGCGCCGCCTGCGCGTGCGCACGCGTGAACAGCGCCATGTCGGTCGCGACCTGGTCGTTGCGCGAGCGCGCGGTGTGCAGCTTGCCGCCGACCGGTCCGGCCAGCTCGGTGACGCGCCGCTCGATCGCCATGTGGACGTCCTCGTCCTCCGGCAGGAACGGGAACGTCCCCTCCTCCAGCTCGTGCTCGACCGTGTCGAGCGCGGCCAGCAGCTCGTCGCGATCGGCGTCGCCGATGATCTGCTGCTGGGCGAGCATGCGCGCATGCGCGCACGAGAGCTCGACGTCGTAAGGGCCGAGCCGCCAGTCGAAGCCGATCGAGGCGTTGAGCTGGCGGAAGACGGCGTGCTGCGGCTCGCTGAAGCGCGACATGCGGGCGCGGAGTCTACGCGGCGGGCCGGGCGGGGCGGCGTGCGGCGCTGCGCGTGTCAGTGCCCAAGGATCTCGCGCAGTTCCTGCGCCACACGCGCAACCTGATCCTCGCGCATCGCCGGGAAGAACGGCAGCGCGATCGAGCGCGCGGCGACGTCCTCGCAGACCGGGAACTCGCCTTCGCGGTGGCCGAAGCGCTCGCGGTAGAAGCTCATCAGGTGGATCGCCGGCAGGTACGGCTTGCTCTGGATCCCGCGCTGCGCGAGCGCGCGCACGGTCGCGTCGCGGTCGACGCGGTGCGGAAGCTGGACCACGAACACGAACCAGCCGCGCACGTTGCCGCCGTGGTCGGGGCACGGCAGCGTGAGGTCCTCCACGTCGGCGAGCGCCTCGCGGTACCAGCCGGCGACGCGCGCACGGTCGGCGAGCATGCCGTCGAGCCGCTCGAGCTGCACGAGCCCGATCGCCGATTGGATGTCGGTGAGGCGGTAGTTGAAGCCGAGCCGGTCGTGGTCGAGCCAACCCATGTCGGGCGCGCGGCCCTGGTTGCGCTCGGAGTCGATCCGCTCCTTCATGGCGGCGTCTGCGAGCGCGACCATGCCGCCCTCGCCGGTCGTGAGCTGCTTGTTGGCGTAGAAGCCGAACACCGCCGGGTGCCCGCGGCCGCCGACCGGAACGCCGTCGGCGTGCACGGCGCCGAGCGCCTCGCAGGCGTCCTCGACGATCGGCAGTCCCATCTGCTCGAACGCCGGCAGATCGGCCGGGAAGCCGAAGATGTGGACCGGCAGCAGCGCCTTCGTACGCGGGCCGATCGCAGCCTGCGCAGCCGCGGGGTCGAGATTCAGCGTGACAGGGTGGATGTCCGCGAAGACCGGCCGCGCACGCTCGAACAGGACGGCATTGGCGGAGGCGACGAAGGAGAAGGGGCTCGTGACGACCTCGTCCCCCTCCTCCACGCCGACGGCCCGCAGCGCGAGGTGCAGGCCGGCGGTGCCGGACGACACGGCGCTTGCGTGCGGAACGCCGAGCCGCTGCGCGAACGCCTGCTCGAAGGCGGGAACCCGCGGGCCGAGCGAGAGCTGGCCGGAGCGCAGGACCTCGATGACGGCGTTCTCCTCTTCGGGGCCGAGGACGGGTTGGGCCAGCGGTATCTGGGCCGTCGCGGCGCTCACGTCGCCGCGCCCGTCGCGCCGCGCGTTCCCGGCCGCGTGCGACCCGGCTGGATCGCGTACTCGAGCGAGTCGACGAGCGCGTCCCACGAGGCCTCGATCACGTTCTCGGAGACGCCGATCGAACCCCACACGTCGTGGCCGTCGGACGCGTCGAGCAGCACGCGCGTGACCGCCTCGGTGCCCTTCGTCTCGTCGAGGATGCGGACCTTGAAGTTGACGAGGCCGGTGTCGCGCAGCTCCGGGTGGCTCTCGCCGATCGCGGAGCGCAAGGCGTTGTCGAGCGCGTGGACCGGGCCGTTGCCCTCGCCGGTGCGCACATAGCGCTCGCCGTTCGCCCAGATCTTGATCGTCGCCTCGGTCTCGACCTTGCCGTCGGCGCGCTTCTCGACGATCACGCGCCACGACTCGAGCCGGAACAGCGGCTCGTACTCACCTGACTCCTTGCGCAGCAGCAGCTCGAACGAACCGTCCGCGGCCTCGAAGTGGTAGCCGCGGTGCTCGAGCTCCTTCACGCGCTCGATCACATGGCGGGCGGCAGCGTCGTCGAGTCTGAGCCCGGCCTGCTCGGCGCGCGCGGCGACCGTCCCCTTGCCCGACAGCTCGGAGATCAGCAGCTCGCGGCTGTTGCCGACGAGCGCCGGGTCCATGTGCTCGAACGTCGTCGGATCGGCCAGCACGCCGGCGACGTGCATGCCGCCGCCGTGCGCGAACGCGTTCTTGCCGACGTACGGCTGGTTGGGGTCCGGCGTGCGATTCAGCAGCTCGTCCAGGTAGTGGGCAGTCTCGGTGAGCGTCGCGAGCCGCTCGGGCGGCAGGCACTCGTAGCCGAGCTTGAGCTGGAGGTCGGGGACGATCGAGCAGAGGTTCGCGTTGCCGCAGCGCTCGCCGTAGCCGTTCATCGTGCCCTGCACGTGCGTCGCGCCGGCGCGCACGGCGGCGAGCGAGTTGGCGACGCCGCACTCGAGGTCGTTGTGGTTGTGCGTGCCGACGCGCACGCCGGTGTCGGCGAGATGGGCGACGACGTCCGCGATCGTCTCGGCGATCTGGTCCGGGAGCGAGGCGCCGTTCGTGTCGCAGGGGACGACCGTCTCGGCGCCCGCCTCGGCCGCGACGCGCAGGCAGCGCAGCGCGTAGTCGCGGTCGTCGCGCCAGCCGTCGAGGCAGTGCTCGGCGTCATAGACGACGCGCTTGCCCTGCGCGCGCAGGAACGCGACCGACTCCTCGATCATGCGCAGGTTCTCGTCGCGGTCGACCTTCACGACCTTCTCCAGGTGCAACGCCCACGTCTTACCGACGAGCGTCACGACCGGCGCGAAGCAGTCGGCCAGCACGCGCAGCGCCGGGTCCTCGTCGGCCTTCAGGTCGCGCCGGCGCGTCATCCCGAAGGCGGCGATCTCGGCGTTCGCGAACGTCTCCCGCGAGAGCAGCTCGAACAGCTCCAGCTCCTTCGGGTTCGAGGTCGGGAAGCCGGCCTCGATCAGGTGAATGCCGAGCGCGTCGAGGCGGTGCGCGACGCGCAGCTTCTCCTCGGCGGACAACGACATTCCCTCCCCCTGCATGCCGTCCCGGAGGGTCGTGTCGTAGAGCTGGATCGTCGTCATGGAAGTGAATCCTCTCGTTCGGTGCGGGCGAAAAGCGGGCAGCGACCGAGCGCGCGCGTCAGCGCGAGCCGGCCGCCCCGGTAATTCGCCCGCCGAACGAGTGGAGGAACATCGCTACGCGGTCGCCTTCGGCGTGTCGACCGTGACCACGTCGTTCCAGGCCGCGTAGCGCGGGTCGCGGCCGTAGAGCGCGTCCTCGAAGACGCGCTGCAGCCGCGTCGTGACCGGGCCGCGCGTGCCGTCGCCGATCACGTGGTCATCAACCTCGCGGATCGGCGTCAGCTCCGCAGCCGTGCCGGTCATGAACAGCTCCTCGGCGAGGTACAGCTCGGCGCGCGCGACGTCGCGCTCGACCAGCTCGTAGCCCTCGTCACGCGCGATCTGGATGACCGACTTGCGGTTGATCCCGTCGAGGATCGCAGCCGTCTGCGGCGGCGTGTAGATGACGCCGTCGCGCACGATGTAGATGTTCTCGCCGGTGCCCTCGCAGACGAAGCCGTGATCGTCGAGCAAGATGCCCTCTTCATAGCCGGCCTTGTGGCTCTCGATCTTCGCCAGCACGCTGTTGAGGTACTGCCCGGAGGCCTTCGCGTGCGGGATCAACGAGTCGGAGCTGATGCGCCGCCAACTGGTGACCTTCGCGCGGACGCCCTTCTCCTTCGCCTCCTCGCCAAGGTAGGCGCCCCACGGCCAGGCGGCGATCGCCACGTCGACCGGCGCGTCGAGCGGGTTGATCCCCATCACGCCCGCGCCGCGAAAGGCGATCGGGCGGATGTAGCACGACGGCAGGTTGTTCTTGGCGATCAGCTCGTGCGTCGCCGCCCTCAGCTCCGCCGCCGTGTACGGGATCGGCATGTAGTAGAGCTCTGCCGACTTGTACAGGCGGTCGAGGTGCTCCTCGAGACGGAACACGGCCGTCCCGCGGTCCGTCTCGTAGGCGCGCATGCCCTCGAACACGCCCGTGCCGTAGTGCAGGCAGTGCGTGAGTACGTGGACCTTCGCGTCCTCCCAGGCGACGAGCTCTCCGTTCATCCAGATGAGGTCCGCTTGGTCCACTGTCGGGCTCCTTAGAGGTGGTTCAACACGGCTTGGGCGGCCTCGTCCGTCGTCGCGCTGCCGCCCAGGTCGCGCGTGCGCAGGCCCTCGGCGAGCGCACGGTCGACCGCCGATTCTACCGTCGCAGCCTCGTTCTCCATACCGAGTCCGTGCCGCAGCATCAACGCGGCCGACAGGAACATCGCCAACGGGTTGGCGACCCCCTGCCCCGCGATGTCCGGCGCGGAGCCGTGCACGGGCTCGAACAGGCCGGGTCCGTCGCCGCCCAAGGACGCGCTCGGGAGCAGCCCGATCGAGCCGGTCAGCATCGCCGCCTCGTCGCTGAGGATGTCGCCGAACATGTTCTCGGTGACGATCACGTCGAAGTCCGCCGGGTTGGAGACCAGCTGCATCGCGGCGTTGTCGACGAGCACGTGCTCCAGCGTGACCTGCGGAAACTCCTCGGCATGCAAACGCGTGACGACCTCGCGCCACAGCCGGCTCGACTCCAGAACGTTCGCCTTGTCGACGCTCGTCACCTTGCGTCTGGCGGCCTGGAAGCCGGCGCGCGCGATCCGCTCGATCTCCTCGACGCTGTAGATGCACGTGTCGTACGCGGTGTCGCCGTCGCGGCCGCGTCTGCCGAAGTAGAGGCCGCCGGTCAGCTCGCGCATCACGAGCAGGTCGGTGCCCTCGATCACCTCGCGCTTGAGCGGGCTGGCGTCGTAGAGCGCCGGCAGCGGGCGAACCGGGCGCAGGTTGGCGTAGAGGCCGAGCGCCTTGCGCAGTCCGAGCAGGCCCTGCTCGGGGCGCGGCTGCGACGGATCGGTCGTGTCCCACTTCGGCCCGCCGACGGCCGCCAGCAGGACCGCGTCGGCGCGCTTGCACGCCGCCTCGACCTCGTCGGACAGCGCGGTCCTGTGCGCGTCGATCGAGCAGCCGCCGAACAAGTGCTCCTCGAACGTGAAGTCGCCGAGCTTGTTGAGCAGCTCGACCGTGGGCGCGGTGATCTCGGGGCCGATGCCGTCACCCGGCAGCAGCGCGATCTTCTTCGTCATTTGGGCTTTCGTTAGAGGGCGGTGGTGACCGGGCCGGAGCGCTCGCGCTCAGCCTCGTAGGCGTCGATCGCGTCCGCCTTCTGCAGCGTCATCGCGATGTCGTCGAGCCCGTTGAGCAGGCGGTGCCGGATGTCCGGGTCGATCTCGAACGGGAACTCCTGCCCGCCCGCGCGCACGACCTGAGCCTCGAGGTCGACCTCCGCCTCGCCGGCGGCCGCCACCGCGCTGCACTGCTCGTCCGGCAGGACGACCGGCAGCAGCCCGATCTTCGTGCAGTTCGAGTAGAAGATGTCGGCGAAGCTGCGCGCGACGATCGCCTGGAAGCCGTAGTCCTGGAGCCCCCACGGCGCGTGCTCGCGCGAGGAGCCCGAGCCGAAGTTGCGGCCGGTCACGAGGATCGGGTTCTTCGGCAGGTTCCAGCCCGGCTCCTTCGCCCAGTCGAAGAACAGGAACTCCCCGAAGCCGGTCCGCTCGACCCGCTTGAGGAACTGCTTGGGCATGATCTGGTCGGTGTCGACGTCGTCGCGGTCGAGCACGCTGACCGGTCCGGCAATCGTGTGGACGGCGTCCATGGCGGCCTCCTAGCCCCAGTTCCGGATGTCGACGAAGCGGCCCTCGATCGCCGCCGCGGCGGCCATCTGCGGCGAGACGAGGTGGGTGCGGGCGCCGCGGCCCTGACGGCCCTCGAAGTTGCGGTTCGAGGTCGAGGCGACGCGCTCGCCGGCGGCCGCGACGTCGGGGTTCATGCCGAGGCACATCGAGCAGCCCGCGACGCGCCAGTCGAAGCCGGCGGCCTTGAAGATCTCGTCGAGGCCCTCCTTCTCGGCCTGCGCTCTCACCTGCTGGGAGCCGGGCACGACCATCGCGTTGACGCTGCTCGCGACCTTGCGGCCCTTGACGACCTCGGCCGCGGCGCGCAGATCGCCGATGCGACTGTTCGTGCAGGAGCCGATGAAGACGCGGTCGAGCGTGATCTCCTCGATCGGCGTCCCGGCCTTCAGGCCCATGTACTGGAGCGCGCGCTCGTCGCCGTCGCTCTGCGGCGCGGGGACGGCGCTCGTGACCGACGTGACCATGCCGGGGGTCGTCCCCCACGTCACCTGCGGCGAGAGCGCGGCGGCGTCGACGACGATCTCGTGGTCGAACGAAGCGCCCTCGTCGGTGCGCAGCGTGCGCCAGTACGCGACGGCCTGCTCGAACTCCTCGCCCTGCGGCGCGGCGGGCCGGCCGTCGACCCAGGCGAAGGTCGTCTCGTCCGGCGCGATCATGCCGGCGCGGCCGCCGCCCTCGATCGTCATGTTGCAGACGGTCAGACGGCCCTCCATCGACAGCCGCTCGATCGCCGGGCCGGCGTACTCGACGACGTAGCCGGCGGCGCCCGCGGTCCCCATCTGGCCGATCGTGCCGAGGATCAGGTCCTTCGCGGTGACGCCGAAGCCGAGCTCACCCTCGTAGCGGATCCGCATCGATCTCGGCTTCTGTTGCACGAGCGTCTGGGTCGCCAGCACGTGCTCGACCTCGCTCGTGCCGATGCCGAACGCGAGCGCGCCGAAGGCGCCGTGCGTGGCGGTGTGCGAGTCGCCGCAGACGATCGTCATGCCGGGCTGGGTGACGCCCAGCTCTGGGCCGATCACATGCACGATCCCCTGGCGGTCGGAGCCCAGCGAGTAGACCGGCACGCCGAACTCCGCGCAGTTGCGCTCGAGCGTCTCGACCTGCACGCGGGAGAGCTCGTCCTTGATCAGCTTGGCGACGGGCGTGCCGTCCGTCGGCGTGTTGTGGTCGGCGGTGGCGAGCGTGCGGTCGGGGCGGCGAACCGTGCGGCCGGCGAGCCGCAGGCCGTCGAACGCCTGCGCGCTCGTGACCTCGTGGACGAGATGCAGGTCCACGTACAGCAAGCCTGGCGCCACCTCGTGGGCGGCCCAGATCTTGTCGAACAGCGTGCTCGGCATGGGTGGGCTCCTAGGGTCTAGCTGCGTCGGAGGCCCGCCGAGACGATGCCCAGGAAGCTCGCCTCGTCGGGGCCGGGATTCTCGAAGTGGTGCGGCAGGTCGGCGTCGAACGTCACGCAGTCGCCGGTCTGCAGATCGTGCGCGGCGCCGTCGCAGTGCAGGATGACGCGGCCGGCCTCGACCAGCGTCGTCTCGCGGCTGCCGGGCTCGTGCATCGGCGGGTCACCGGGGCCGCCGGTCGCGGCGCCGGGCGCCAGCAGGTGGCGCGAGAGCTCGGCGCGCTGGCCTGGCAGCGGGGCCGTCAGCACCTCATAGCGGTGCCCCGTAACGTTGCCCGGCCCCTGGCGGCGCTCGGACGCCCGCACGATCGTGATGGCGCCGTCCTCGTCCAGGCGCAGGAGCTGGGACAGGCGCAGGTCCAGGCCAGCGGCGATGCGCGTGGCGACCTGCAGCGTCGGGCTCGTCTCGCCGCGCTCGACCTGGCTGAGCATCGGCGCGCTCACGCCGCAGCGCTCCGCGAGGTCGCGCAGCGAGAGGCCCATCGCCTCGCGCAGCGCGCGGACGCGGCCGCCGATCGTGGCGACAGAAGTGGCGTCGACATCGCTCATATACAGACGTACGTTATCACGTACAGGCCGCTCGGCCATCGTCCCGACCTACCATCTCGGAGATGCAGCGGCCTGACGTGCTCGTGCTCGGCGCGGGCGGGACGATCGGCGGAGCGTGGCTCGGTGGCGTGCTTGCCGGCATCGCCGAGCACAGCGGCATCGACTTCGCCGTATGCGAGCACATCGTCGGCACCTCCGCCGGCTCGATGGTCGCGGCGGACCTGCTTGCGGGCGTGGAGCCGCGCCAGCCCGCGTCGAGCGATCCGGACGCGAGGAACGGACCCATCCCGCTGCCCGCCGAGGACGAGGCGGTTCGCGGACGCGCCGGTCGCTTCGGCGGCCGCCTCGCGACGGCGGCCGGCACGTCGGTCGCGCCGCTCGCGCTGGCGCTCGGGCGCACGCCCGGCGCACTCGTGCGCGCCGCCGCGCTCGCGCGCGTGGATGGGGCGCGCCGGTCGCTCGACGATCTCGGCGCGCGCATCGCGCGTCACAACTTGAGCTGGGACGGGCGGCTGCGCATCGCCTGCGTCGACCGCAAGCGCGGCCGCCGGGTCGTGTTCGGCTCGCCAGGCGCACCGACGGCGACGGTGGCCGAGGCCGTCCAGGCCTCATGCAGCATCCCGGGCTTCTACCGCCCCGTGCGCATCGGCGAGAGCGAGTACGTCGACGGCGCCGTCTGGAGCCCGACGAACATGGACGCCGCGCCGGCCGGCCGCGAGACACACGTGCTGTGCCTCGCGCCGATGGGCGGCCCGCTCGGGACGCGCGGGCCGCGCGGCGCCGCCGTGCGGGCCGCGACGCTCGCCGCCCTGCGGCTGGAGACGCTCGCGCTCCAGCGCCGCGGCGCATACGTGACCGTGGTGGTGCCGGAGCCGGCCGACCCGGCCGAGCATGCGCGCGCGGTCGGCTTTCGGCAGGGCGTAGCGCTGGCGCGCGAAGGCTGAGTCGCGGATCCAACACATCGTGTGTTGCCAAGGCCGGGAGAGGCTCGTACGATCGGCGCGCTGTCAGTCAGCAAAATTGCTTCGGGCGGGCTCGGAGCTGACTCCCGCCCGAAGCGTGCGGTGGCTTGTCCTACGCGGTGCGCTGCTACCGCGCCAGGCGGTCGATGACCACCATGGCGAGGAGCAACGCTACCGCGAGGACGGCTACAGCCGTAGCCAAACGGCTCTCCTTTCGCTCAGGGAGCTGACAGTCAGCTCCGTGCTGACAGCTCGGAAGGGAGAGCGCGACCACCACGCTCGAATCATCGAACGGGTGGCCGCGACAGCTCTACGCGCAAATGCGGCGATTCAGCGCAGGTCCGGCAACGACGTGACCGCTACGGCGTCGAGATGCGCGACGCCTTCGCCGCCTCGGCCGTGAGGTCCGCCGCCTGGTCGGCGACGGAGCGGCGGCGTACGGCGTTGGAGAGCGCGCGGACGTAGGCGCGGCCGGCCGCCTCGATGATGTCCGTCGAGACGCCTTGGCCGGCACCGGTGACGCCGCCGAGCTCCAGCACGACGGAGGTCTCGCCGAGCGCGTCCTGGCCGCCGGTGACCGCGTCGACGCGGAACTCCCGCAGTCTCGCCTCCTGGCCCGTCGCCGCGTTGATCGCGTGAAAGACCGCGTCGACCGGGCCGTCGCCGGTGAAGGAGCCGGTCGCCTCGCTGCCGTCCGGCAGCGACACGCCGACGGTCGCGTGCGGCGGCCGTCTCGACGAGGCCTCGACCTCGAACCACGCCAGGCCGTAGGCCGGAATCTCCTCGCGCAGCTCGTCGGTCACGAGCGCCTCGAGGTCCATCGCGGTGACCTGCTTCTTCTTGTCCGCGATCTCCTTGAAGCGCTTGAAGGCCGTGTTGAGCACCTGCCCGTCGACCTCGAAGCCCAGCTCGGCCAGCGCCGCTCTCAACGCGTGGCGGCCGGAGTGCTTGCCGAGCACCAGCGAGTTCGCGTCGAGCCCGACGGTCGTCGCGTCCATGATCTCGAACGTCGTGCGCTCCTTCAGCACGCCGTCCTGGTGGATGCCCGACTCGTGCGCGAACGCGTTGCGTCCGACGATCGCCTTGTTCGGCTGCACGGGATAGCCGGTCAGGCGCGAGACGAGCCGCGACGTGCGCGCGATCTCCTGCGTGACCGCGCCCGTGTGCAAGCCGACGTCCGCCTGCCGTGTGTGCAGCAGCATCACGATCTCCTCGAGCGATGCGTTCCCCGCGCGCTCGCCGATGCCGTTCACGGCGCACTCGACCTGCCGCGCGCCGACCTGCAGACCGGCGAACGAGTTCGCGACCGCGAGGCCGAGATCGTCGTGACAGTGCACGGACAGCACCACGTCCTTCAGGCCAGGCGCCAACTCGTACAGGCGCGTCAGGTAGGCCTTGAACTCGTCCGGCATCGTGTAGCCGACGGTGTCGGGGATGTTGATCGTCGTCGCGCCTTCGTCGATCGCGATCTGCACGACCTCCGCGGTGAACGCGACGTCGGCGCGGGTCGCGTCCATCGGCGAGAACTCGACGTCGTCGACGTAGGACTTGGCGTGCGCGACCCCGGCGCGCGTGAGGCCCTTGACGTCCTCGCGCGTCGCGCGCATCTGATGCTCGATGTGGATGTCGGACGTCGAGACGAACGTGTGGATGCGCGGGCGATCGGCGTCCTTGACGGCGTTCCAGGCGGCATCGATGTCGCCGGGGTGAATGCGCGCCAGTCCGGCGATCACGGGACCTTGGACCTCGCGGGCGATCGCCTGCACCGCCTCGAAGTCCCCCGGCGAGGCGATCGGGAAGCCCGCCTCGATGACGTCGACGCCGAGCCGTGCGAGCTGATGCGCGATCTCCAGCTTCTCGCTCGTGTTGAGCGAGATGCCGGGCGACTGCTCGCCGTCGCGCAGCGTCGTGTCGAAGATCAGTACGCGGTTCGGGTCCTGCTCTGAAGAGGTCATGTCGTCGTCCTATTCGGCTCGGATGCTTCGATTCTTCTCGGTGGGTTTGCGGCTACCTGCGGCCGCCACGCGCTATTCCCCCCGAGGGGGGAGGAGAAGAAGTCGAAGGGCGAGCTGGCGCGACATGTGCCACGCCAGCTTACCAGCCGCCTACCAGGCCTTGCCCTCGAAGTGCAGCGGGGCGCGCTCGACCGGCGCCTCCAACAGCCCGGGCGGCGCCACCTCGGTGTACGGCTTCCGCCGGAAGAAGTCGCGGTACGGGATCATCGCCAGCAGCATCGCGACGAAGCCGAGCAGCAGGCTGCCGATGCCGATGAAGATCGGCGTCTGGATCCCGAGGATCGGCTTGGAGTAGTTGAAGCCCGTCTGCGAGTAGTCGTGCGCGGCCTTGCCGAAGATCAGCGCGAGGATCACGAAGCCGAGGAACGGCACCACCCCCGCGAGCAGGAAGTTGCGCACGCTGCGGGTGATCTCGTGGCGGAAGTAGATGATGCACGCCAAGCCCGTGAAGCCGTAGTAGAAGCAGATCGCGAAGCCGAGCGCCGAGATCGAGTCGCCGAGCACGTTCTGCGCCGGGTTGAACGCCATCACCAGCACGGTCCAGACGATCGAGACCGCGCCCATCCAGATCGTCGAGAAGCCCGGCGTCAGGTAGCGCGGGTGCACCTCCGCGAACGCGCCCGGGATCGAGCGCTTGCGCGCCATCGACAGCGTCGTGCGCGCGGTCGGCAGGATCGTCGTCTGCGTCGAGGCCGCCGCCGACGTCAGCACCGCGAAGATCAGCAGCTTGTCGAACGGCGAGCTGAACACCTGCTTGCCGAGCACGCTGAGCACGTCGTCGGAGTTGTTCTGCAGCAGCGTCGTGCCCTTGTAGGCCTGCGCCGCGGCCGAAACGACGAGGTAGATCAGCAGCAGAATGATCGTCGAGACCACAGCGGCGCGGCCCGGCCCCTCGTTGCTGTCCTCCGACTCCTCATTGACCGTCACGCCAGAGTCCCACCCCCAGTAGATGAAGACGCCGAGCAGCATCCCGTCGACGAGCGCCCCCCACCCCATGTCGAACGGGTTGAACCACGAGAAGTGCGGCGTGATCGAGCCGGTCGGCGCGTTCGCGTACACCTTCACGAGCGCGACGACGGCGAAGATCGCGAGAATCGCCACCTCCACGGACAGCAGGATGAGCTGGGTGCGGGCGGACAGCTCGATCCCGCGCCAGCAGATCCACGTCATTACGGCGATCCAGAAGACCGCCATGCCGATCTGCGCCCAGTTGGAGTTCGCGGCCGAGTCCCAACCGAACAGCAGGAACGTGTACTTCGCGGCGATCTGCGCGAGCGCCGCCATCACGATGATGTCGGCGATCACGATCGCCCAGCCGTTGACCCAGCCGAGATGCGGCCCCATCGCACGGCGCACCCATGCGAACGTCGTACCGGGATCCGGATCGGCCTTGTTGAGGTAGCGGTAGGCCGCCGCGATGAACAGCATCGGGATGAACGACACGAGCAGCACGGCCGGCGCGTGCACCCCCACGCCGGCGACGGCGACGATGAAGCCGAGCGTCGCGGCCAGCGAGTAGGCGGGCGCCGTCGAGGCGACGCCGATGACGACGTTCGAGAGGTAGCCGAGGGCGCCGACCTTCAGCTTTCTGGGCTCTCCCCCCGCGATCGGTTGGGACACCGCAGCGCTCTCCACCTCAGCCTCCTCGTCCGGATGACGTGTGGCCATTGTGGCACCGGTGAGGAGCCGCAAAGCGCAGATTTGCGGCGCAAATCGGCGTGAAATCGGCAGCGCGATGCGCCGCTGCGTACAACGCCGCTAGAGCGTGACGGCGCGACCCGCGACGAAGCCGTCGCCGGTAACGATCGCGTCAACCACGTTCTGCGGCACCGGCGCGTCGCTCGTGACGGCCATCACCGCGACGCCGCTGCCGTCGTCGCCGGGCGCCCGCCCGACCGCCGCCGAGACGATGTTGACGCCGTGATCGCCGAAGGCCGACCCGACGCGGCCGATCATCCCCGGGACGTCGCGATAGCGGAACAGCGCGACGTTGTCCTCGAGCTGCAGGTCGAAGCGCTGGCCCCACGCCTCCAGCAGGTGCGGGCGGTTGAGCCGGCCGAAGGTCGTGCCGACGACGCGCGTGCGCGTGTCGCCGCTGACGATCGCCACGCGCACGAGGTCGGTGAAGTCGCGCGCGCTCGTGCGCTTCGTCTCCGAGACCTCGATGCCGCGCTCCTCGGCGAGGCCCGGCGCGTTGACCGCGTTGACCTCCTCCTCGACGTGGCCGGCGAGCACGCCCATCAGCACCGCGACCGACAGCAGGCGCGTGTCGCGCTCGCCGATGCGGCCGAGGTACTCGACCTCGACGCGGTCGATCGAGGAGCCCTCCGCGAGCGAGACGGCGAGGCGGCCGAGCTGGCGGCAGAGCGGCACGAACGGGCCGAGCACCTCCATGTCGGCCGGCGAGATCGCCGGGATGTTGACGGCGGTCGTGACGACGCCGCCGGGCGTCAGCGCGGCGATGATCTGCTCGGCCGTCTGCGTGCCGGCGCGATCCTGCGCCTCGGTCGTCGAGGCGCCGAGATGCGGCGTGACGACGACGTTGTCGTAGCCGTCGAACAACGGGTAGTCGGTGATCGGCTCCGACGGGAAGACGTCGAGGGCGGCCCCGGCGACCTTGCCCGAGTCGAGCGCGTCCTTGAGCGCCGTGTCGTCGACCAGCTCGCCGCGCGCGCAGTTGATGACGCGTACGCCGTCCTTCATCGCCGCGAACGCGTCGGCGTCGAGGAAGCCGCGCGTCTCCGCCGTGACGGGAAGGTGGATCGTGACGAAGTCGGCTCTCGCGTAGACCTCGGCCGGGCTCTCGGCCTTTTCGGCGCCGAGCTCGCGGTAGCGATCGGCGGAGACGAACGGGTCGTAGGCGACGACGTACATGCCGAAGCCGCGGGCGCGCTGTGCGACGAGCTGGCCGATGCGGCCGAAGCCGACGATCCCGAGCGTCTTCTCGTAGACCTCGACGCCGTTGAACTTGGAGCGCTCCCACTTGTGGCCCGTGAGCGACGCGTGCGCCTGCGGGATCTTGCGCGCGAGCGAGAGCAGCAGCGCGAACGTGTGCTCCGCGGCGGTGACGACGTTCGACTGCGGGGCGTTGACGACGATCACGCCGCGCTTCGTCGCGGCCGGCACGTCGACGTTGTTGACGCCGACGCCGGCGCGGCCGATGACCTTGAGCTTGGAGCCGAGCTCGATCAGCTCCTCCGTCATCTTCGTCGCCGAGCGGATCAGGATGCCGTCGTACTCGGGCAGGCGCTCGCGGAACTGCTCGTCGCTCCAGTCGGCGCCGAGATCGACGTCGAAGTGCGCACGCAGGAGCTCGACGCCCGAGTCGGCGATCTGCTCCTTGACGAGGATGCGCGGTCTGCCTGCGGTCATGCCGCGGAGGCCGCTGGAACGCCAGCCTCGAGGAACACCTTCTGCGCGGCGCCGACGCCGGCGCCTTGCTCGACCGGATGGCCGAGCTCGGCGAGCGTCATCTCCAGGCCGGACAGCGACGTGAGGATGTCGAAGCCGCCGAAGTAGCCGCAGTGGGCGATGCGGATGATCTTGCCGGCGAGCTGCGATTGGCCGCCGTTGGCCGTGATGCCGTAGCGGTCGCGCAGGATCTTCGGCACGGCCTTGCCGTCGATCGACTCCGGCAGCGCGATCGCGGTCACGACGTTCGAGCGCTCGTCGGGATCGCCGTAGAGCTCGAGGCCGAGCGCGGCGGCGCCGGCGCGGGTGGCGCGCGCGAGCAGCGCGTGGCGCTCCCATACGTTCTCGATCCCCTCGTCCTCGATCATGCCGAGCGAGACGTCCAGCGCCGCGAGCAGCGTGACCGGCGGCGTGAAGGGGCTGTTCGGCGGGTCCTTGCGCTGCTGCTTGGCGGTCGTGACCCAGTCGAAGTAGTAGCGGCCGCCGGCCTTCGCCTCGGCGGCGTCGAGCGCGCGCTGCGAGACGGACGCGAACGCGAGGCCGGGCGGGATCATCAGCGCCTTCTGCGAGCCGGCGACGACGACATCGACGCCCCATGCGTCCTGCTCCAGCTTGGCGGCGGCGAGGCCGGAGACGGCGTCGACGCACAGCAGCGCACCTTTCTCGCGCACGACCGCGGCGATCGCCTCGATGTCGTGGACGATGCCCGTCGAGGTCTCCGACAGCGTGGCGTAGACGACCTCGATGCCGGGGTTCGCGTCGAGCAGACGGCCGATCTCCTGCGGGTCGAGGCGCACGCCCCAACCCGGCTCGTACTTGACGAGGTCGGCGCCATAGGCCTCGCACAGCTCGATCCAGCGCTCGCCGAACTTGCCGGCGGCGCACGCGAGCGCCTTCGTGCCCGGGCGCACGAGGTTCGCGACGGCGGAGTCCATCGCGCCCGAGCCGCTGGCGGCGAACGTCAGCACGTCGTTCTGCGTGCGGAAGACCTGCGGCAGGCGCTCCAGCACGCGGGCGTAGAGCTCCACGCCGGCCGGCGCGCGGTGGTAGAGCACCGGCTCGGCCATCTTGGCGAGCACCTGCGGCGGCACGGGCGTCGGCCCGGCCGTCATCAAGATCTGCTTGGTGAAGGGGTTGATCGTCGTCATCGGCGGCGGGCTCAGGTTAGCGGGTGGAAGTGGCAGGACGGCGGGCTGAGAGCGGTGCGGATCGGCGTGCCTGGCAAGGAAGCAGGGAGCGTGGCCTGCAATTGCAGGCGAGCGACCGATGACGCAGCCAGGCGCGCCGAGGCGTGCTGCTATCAGCCCGCCGAGAAGTCGGAGTCGTCAATCCACGCCATCATCGAACGCAGCTTTCTGCCCTCGACCTCGACCTGGTGGCCCGCCTGCTCGGCGCGCATGCGGTTGAAGTTCTCCTGCCCGGCGCGCACCTCGGCGATCCACTCGCGCGCGAACTCGCCCGACTGGATCTCGCCCAGGATCTGCTTCATCGCGGCGCGCGACTCGTCGCCGATCACACGTCTGCCGCGCGTGATGTCGCCGTACTCGGCCGTGTTGGAGATCGAGTAGCGCATCCCGGCGATGCCCTTCTCGTACATCAGGTCGACGATCAGCTTCAGCTCGTGCAGCACCTCGAAGTAGGCGAGGCGCGGGTCGTAGCCGGCCTCCACGAGCGTCTCGTAGCCGGCGCGCACCAGCTCGGAGGTGCCGCCGCACAGCACGGCCTGCTCGCCGAACAGGTCGGTCTCGGTCTCCTCGCGGAAGCTCGTCTCGATCACGCCGCCGCGCGTGCAGCCGATCCCCTTCGCGTAGGCGAGCGCGAGTCTCAGCGCGTTGCCGGTCGCGTCCTGGTGGACGGCGACGAGGCCGGGGACGCCGCTGCCCTCGGTGAACTGGCGGCGCACGAGGTGGCCGGGGCCCTTCGGCGCGACGAGCGCGACGTCGACGTCGGCCGGCGGCTCGACCTCGCCGTAGTGGATCGAGAAGCCGTGGCCGAACAGCAAGAGGTTGCCGGCGGCGATGCCGTCCTTGATCTCGGCGTAGACGTCGCGGTGCAGCTCATCCGGGACGAGCAGCATGACGACGTCGCCGCGGCTCGCGGCCTCGACCGGCTCGAGCACCTCGAGGCCGTTGCTCTGCGCCTTCTCGACCGAGCTGGAGCCGGCGCGCAACCCTACGACGACGTTCACGCCGGAGTCCTTGAGGTTCAGCGCGTGGGCGTGGCCCTGCGAGCCGAATCCGATGATGGCGACGGTCTTGCCGTCGAGGAGCGTGAGGTCAGCGTCGTCGTCGTAGAACATGGCGCGGCAGGCTACCGGAACGTGCCCTGCCGACCGGAGCTCGTGCGGACGCGCGCCGCTCAGGCCTCGGCCGTCGCGCCGAGCGCCACGGCCGGCAGCGCGAGCGAGCCGTCGGGCGCCGCGAACGGCGCCGTCGCGGCCGTCAAGCGCGCGACCAGATCCGCGCGTTGACGCTCGTCGAGCGGGTCGACGACGTCGGCGAACGCGGGCGCGAGCTCGCGCGTGGAGGCGATCAGGTCCTCGACGCCGTCGTAGCACAGCGTGATCGGCAGCTCCTCGACCGTCGCGTCGGCGAAGCCGGTCTCCTCCAGCAGCGCGCGCAGCGCGTCCGGGTCCGCGAGGTCGAACATGCCGGGGCCGGCGGCGATGTTGAAGCCGTCCACGAGCCCGGCTTCCACGAGCGCCTTGCGCGGGATCGCGGCGAACGTGACGCGCTCCGGCGTGCTCCAGGCGGCGAGTGCGAGCCGTCCGCCGGGCTTCAGCACGCGGCGCGTCTCGCGCAGGGCGGCGGCCTTGTCGACCACGAGCATGTAGCCCCAGCGGCACAGGACCGCGTCGACGCTCGCGGCCGGCAGGTCGATCCACTCCAGCTCGAGCTGCTTGAACTCGACGTTCGTGAGGCCGAGCTGCTCGGCGCGCGCTCTCGCGTGGGCGAGCATCGCGTCCGCACCGTCGCTGGAGATCAGCGTGCCGCCGCCGGGCGCAATCAGCTCGGCCGCGAGGAAGCCCGTCTCGCCAACGCCCGCCGCCAGCTCCAGCACCCGCTGCCCCGGCTGCGCGTCGATCGCGTCGATCAGCCACTGCGAGACCGGCATCGCGGCCGCCTGGAAGCGCTCGTTGCTGCGCTGCCAGCCGTCGGCCGCGCGCTCCCAGCGCTCGCGTGCGGCGGCGCGCAGCTCGTCGGGGTCGGTCTCGGGCTCGGCGGTCATCGGCTCAGCTCGCGCCGCAGCAGCTTGCCGGACGCGGTGCGCGGGAGTCTCGCAGCAAACCCGATCTCCTTCGGCACCTTGAAGCGGGCGAGCTGGGCGCCGACGTGCGCGCGCAGCTCCTCCGCCTCCGTCTGAGCGCCTTCGTGCAGCACGACGGTGGCGACGACCGCCTCTCCCCACTCCCTGTCGGCGCGACCATGGACGCCGGCGTCGGCGACCGCAGGATGCGTGAGCAGCGCCGCCTCGACCTCGGCCGGCGAGACGTTCTCGCCGCCGCTGACGATCGTGTCGGCCTTGCGGCCGCTGACCGTCAGGCGGCCGTGCGCATCGAGCGTGCCGCAGTCGCCGGTGTGCAGCCAGCCGTCGGCGGCAGCGGCGCCGGGCGCGACGGTCGGGCCCTGGACGAGGATCTCGTCGTCGGCGCCGATCCGCACCTGCTGGCCCGCGAGCGGCCGGCCGGCCGTCTCCGGCTCGCCCGGCAGCGAGGTCGTGACCTGCGAGCACGTCTCCGTCATCCCGTACGTCTGGGCGACGGGAATGCCCGCCTCCTGCGCATGGGCCGCCAGCACCGGCGGCAGCGGCCCCCCGCCGATCAGCGCGATGCGCAGCGGGTTCGGCGCCTTGAGGCCCGCGTCGAGCAGGCGCGCGAGCGTCGTCGGGACGAGCGAGGCGAGCGTGACGCGGTCGCGCTCGATCGCCGTCAGCGCGGCCGCCGTCTCGAAGCGCTCGTGCAGCACGACGGTCGTGCCGTAGATCGCGCTGCGCAGCGGGATCGCGAGGCCGCCGACGTGGCTGAGCGGCAGCGCGCACAGCCAGCGGTCCTCGTGGTCGAGGCCGAGCGCCAGCGCCGAGCCGAGCGCGTTCCACATCCAGTTGCCGATCGTGAGCGCGACCGGCTTGGGCTCGGCCGTCGTGCCGGAGGTGTGGACGAGCGTGGCGGGGCTGTCGGGGTCGAGCCGGTCCAGGGTTCTGGCGTCGGGCTCGCTCGTGCGGCGGAGCGACTCGGTGACGGTGAGCGTCGCGGTCGCAGCGCGCTGGGCCTGCTCGCTCGAGCTCAGGCGCAGGTCGATCGGCACGGCCGTCGCGCCAAGCATCAGCGTCGCGTGGAGAGCTGCGAGGAAGGGGGCCCCGGCAGGGAGCGCCAGCGCCACGCGCGCTCCCGCTTCGACGCCCCGCGCCTGGAGCACCGCCGCCGCGTCGCGTGCCTGCGCGTGCAGTTCCGCGTACGTGGTGGCGCGGCTGTCGGCGTCGATCAACGCCGGATGGTCGGGTCTCAGCGCGGCCGCTCGGGGGAGCCAGGGATCGAGGTCCATGCTCGTTCACAGCGTACGCGCAATAGGGTCTTGGCCCTGTGATCCCTCGCCAGGAGCAAATGACGTGAGCGTGACGTGGACCCCCGCCGGTGAGTACGAAGACATCCGCTACGAGCTGAGCGGCGACGGGATCGCGAAGATCACGATCGCGCGGCCGGAGGTGCGCAACGCGTTCCGGCCGGAGACCGTGATCGAGCTGATGGACGCGTTCGAGCGGGCACGGGAGGACACCGACGTCGGCGTCGTGATCCTCACCGGCGAGGGCGAGCTGGCCTTCTGCTCCGGCGGCGACCAGCGCGTGCGCGGCGACTCGGGCTACAGAGTCGGCGGGACGGCGAGAGTGGGGCGCTTCCACGTCACCGACCTGCACGTGCAGATCCGCCGCCTGCCGAAGCCGGTCGTGGCGATGGTCGCTGGGTACGCGATCGGCGGCGGCCACGTGCTGCACGTCGTCTGCGACCTCACGATCGCCGCCGACAACGCGCGCTTCGGACAGACCGGGCCGCGCGTCGGCTCGTGGGACGGCGGCTTCGGCACGTCGGTGCTGCGCGACCTCGTCGGCACGAAGAAGGCGAAGGAGATCTGGCTGCTGTGCCGCCAGTACGACGCTCAGCAGGCCTTGCAGATGGGGCTCGTCAACGCGGTCGTCCCGCTCGCAGAGCTGGAGGCGGAGACCGTCACGTGGTGCCGCGAGATGCTCGCGCTCTCCCCCTTCGCGCTGCGGCTCGTGAAGTCGAGCTTCAACGCGCAGGAGGACGGCTACGCCGGCATCCAGCAGCTCGCGCACGACACGAACCTCCTGCTGTACGGCAGCGAGGAGGCGACCGAGGGTCGCACCGCGTTCCTCGACAAGCGTCAGCCGGACTTCTCGCGCTTCCCGCGACGGCCGTAGGCTTCCAGGCATGTCCGCGACGACGAGCCCCAGCGTGGTGCGCATCTGGCTGATGGCCGCGCGGCCGAAGACGCTGCCGGTCGGGCTCGCGCCCGTGCTGGTGGGCACGGCGCTGGCGGGCACGGCCGGTGTCTTCCACCCGCTGCGCTTCGCCGCTGCGCTGCTCGGCGCGCTGCTGATCCAGGTCGGCGCGAACCTCTCCAACGACTACTCCGACGCGCGCCGCGGCGCCGACGCGGAGGACCGTCTGGGCCCGGTGCGCGTGACCGCCGGCGGGCTGGTGCCGCCCCGGCAGGTGCTGATCGCGACGTACGTGACGTTCGGGCTCGCGGTGCTGTGCGGCGTCTACCTGATCGCCGTCGCGGGCTGGCAACTGCTGCTCGTCGGCGCCGCCTCGATCGTCGCCGGCGTGCTCTACACCGGCGGCCCGCGGCCATACGGCTACGAGGGTCTCGGCGAGCTGTTCGTGTTCCTGTTCTTCGGCATCGTCGCCGTCGCCGGCTCGTACTTCGTCCAGACCGAGCACCTGGTGTGGGAGGCGTTCGCGCTGGCGGTGCCGGTCGGCTTGCTGGCGAGCGCGGTGCTGGTGGTCAACAACGTGCGCGATCTGGAGACCGACAGACGCGCCGGCAAGCGCACGTTGGCGGTGCGACTCGGACGCGAGCGAACGCGCACGCTGTACGCCGCGATGGTCTACGGCGCCTTCCTGCTCACGCCCGTGACGTGGCTGTTCGGTCCGCTTCACGCGTGGATGCTGCTGCCGTGGCTGGCGATCCCGCTGACGGCGCCGGTCGTGCGGATCGTGCGCGGCCGCACCGACGGCCCGTCGCTCAACGAGGCGCTCGCGCGCACAGGTCAGCTTGAGCTGCTGTTCTGCGTGCTGCTGTCGGCAGGCATCCTGCTGAGCTGAGCGCGAGGCGGGCAAGGCGCTTGCGACTGGAGATCGCCCCGCGACGGCTGCGCCTGCGAACCCCGCTGCGGACCGCGCACGGCACCGTCGCCGAGCGCGAGCTGCTCGACGTGCTGATCCTCGGCGCCGACGGCGTCGCGGGGGCCGGCGAGGCGGCCCCGCTCCCCTCCTACGACGGCGTGACGCTCGACGACGTGCGCGCCGCGCTGGAGGACTGCCGCCCGATCGTGCATGACGCCGAGGGGCTGCCGCGCGCGATGGTGCTGGCGGAGTGCCGCCGCGCCGCCGTGCTGCCGCAGGCGGTCGCGGCGATCGACCTCGCGCTGTGGGACCTGGAGGGACGCCGCGCGGACGCGCCGGTGTGGCGGCTGCTGGGCGCGCACCCGGCCCGGCGCGGTGCGCCGCGGCCGATCGCCGTCAGCGCGCTGATCGGCGCGGAGGACCGCGCCGGCGCGTCGGCCGCGGCGGCGCGAGCGGCGAAGGCGGGCTTCACGTGCCTGAAGCTGAAGGTCGGCGTCGGCGACGACGCCGGGCGGCTCGCGGCCGTGCGCGCCGCGGTCGGGCGCGACGTCGCGCTCCGCATCGACGCGAACGGCGCGTGGGAGGTCGAGGAGGCGCTCGCGACCTTGCGCACGCTGGCGCCGACCGGGATCGAGCTCGTCGAGGAGCCGGTGCACGGCGTGGAGGAGCTGCGTGCGGTCGCGGCGCAGTCGGACGTGCCCGTCGCGATGGACGAGACGGCCGTCGCGCCGGGCGCGCTCGGCAGCGGCGCGACGCCGCTCGTGTGCCTCAAGCTGAGTCGCTGCGGCGGCATCACGGGGCTGCTGGAGGCAGCCGAGACGGTGCGCGCCGCCGACGGTGAGGTGTATCTCGCCTCGACGCTCGACGGCCCGCTCGGGATCGCCGGCGCGCTGCACGCGGCGGCGGTGTTGCAGCCGGCGCGCCCGTGCGGGTTGGCGACGCTCGACGTGTTCGAGGACCTACACGTCGACCCGGCGCTGCGGGTCGAGCGCGGCTTCATGCGCGTTCCGAGCGCGGCGGGGCTCGGCGTGCGGGCGTAGTGCGCGCTCAGAGCAGCGCGGCGACTGCCTGCGGGCGCTCCAGGTGGGCTGCATGACCGGCGTCGGCAATGACGTGGAGCGCGGCGTTCGGCAGCGATTGCGCCATCCGCTCGGCGAGCGCGCGGAACTTCGCGTCGCGCTCGCCGACGATCAGCGTCACCGGGATCGAGAGCTGCGGGAGGCGCTCCCACAGCGGCTCCATGACGCCCGTGCCGAGGCCGCGCAGCGCGGCGGCGAGGCCGGCGGGCGACTGCGCGAGGCGCATCGCGTGCGCGGCCTGTGCCACCGTCGGCGGCTGGTCGGCGAACAGCGGCAGCGCGGACCAGGCCGCGGCGAACGCCTCGATTCCGTCCTGCTCGATGCGATCGGCGAGCGCTTCGTCGGCCGCGCGGCGCGCGCGGCGCTCGTCGGGGTCGGCGATCCCGGGCGACGCGCCGACGAGCGTCAGGCGCGAGACGCGCTCCCGGCCCCCCGGCGAGAGCGCCAGCGACAGCGCGATGCGGCCGCCCATCGAGTAGCCAGCGAGCGCGAACCGCTCCGGTGCGAGCGCGAGCAGGTCGGCGTGGACCGATGCGACGTCGACCGGCCGTGCCGCGGCGGCGGCGCCGTGCCCGCGGATGTCTGGCGCGAGCGCGCGATAGCGTTCGCCGAGCGCCGCGATCGTCGGCTCCCAACTGCGGCCGGTCTGCGTGAAGCCGTGCAGCAGGACGATCGTCTCGCGCGCCATCCCCCGCATCTTCCATGACCGACGCCACGGACACGTACCTGCTGCTGCGCGCATTCTGCGACGAGCTCGTGCGCTGCGGGATGACCGACGCGTGCACCTCCCCCGGCTCGCGCTCGACGCCGCTCGTGCTGTCGCTCGCGCGCACGCCGGGGCTGAGAGCGTGGTCGCATCTGGACGAGCGCGTCGCCGGCTTCTTCGCGCTCGGGCTCGCGAAGCAGACGGGCCGCCCGGTCGCGATCGCCTGCACGTCGGGGACGGCGGCGGCGGAGCTGGCACCCGCAGTGATCGAGGCGGCGCAGGCGCGCGTCCCGCTGCTCGTGTTGACGGCCGACCGCCCGCCCGAGCTGCGCGACAACGGCGCCGGCCAGACGATCGATCAGCTCAAGCTCTACGGCGCTGCCGCGAAGTGGTTCGTGGAGGTCGGAACGCACGCGGCGACGCCGGAGCGGATGCGCTGGATGCGCGCGCTCGCGTGCCGCGCGGTGTGGACCGCGCACGACGGGCGGCCCGGCCCGGTCCACCTCAACTTCCCGCTGCGCGAGCCGCTCGTGCTCGACGGCCCGCTTCCAGACGACGACCCGTGCCCCGGGCGGCCCGGCGGGCGGCCGTGGGTGGCGCATCCGGTCGTTCCGGCGCCGGCCGAGCTGCCGCCGGTGCCGATCGCACCGTCGCCGCGCGCGGTGATCGTCGCCGGCCGCGACGAGCGCGGGTCGGCGGGCACGGGGTCCGGCGAGGCGATCGCCGCGTTCGCCGCCGCGGCGCGCTACCCGCTGCTCGCCGACCCGCTGTCGGGCGCGCGCCGCGGGCCGGCCGCGGTCGCGCACTACGACGCGCTGCTGCGCGACGCGCGGCTCGCGGCCGCGCTGCGCCCCGAGCTGGTGCTGCGGATCGGCGACCTGCCGACCTCCAAGCCGCTGCGCGCGTGGCTGGCCGGGCTCGACGCCGAGCAGATCACGCTCGACGCCGAGGGCGCCTGGCACGACCCGGCCGGCGTCGTGAGCGCGCGCATCGCCGCCAGCCCGCGCGCGACGCTCGCCGCGCTGACGCCGGAGCATCGCGACGCGGGCGACCCCGCATGGCTGGAGCGCTGGCAGGCGGCCGACCGTGCGGCGGCCGGCGCGATCGCGGCGACGATCGGCCACACGGGCGCGGCGACGGATCGGCCCGGAGCGGCAGCGCCGGTGTGCGAGGCAGCCGATGCGTTGAACGAGCCGCTCGTCGCCGCCACGCTGGTCGACGCGCTGCCCGCCGAGGCGACGCTGTTCACGGCCGCCTCGATGCCGATCCGCGAGTTGGAGACGTTCGCCCCCGCGAAAGCGGACCCGCCCGCGCCGCGCATCCTCGCCAACCGCGGCGCGAACGGGATCGACGGCACCGTCGCAGCGGCGCTCGGCGCGGCCGCCGCGGACGTCGGACCGGTTGTGCTGCACGTCGGCGACGTCACGCTCGCCTACGACCTGACCGCGCTGCTGTCGGCGCGCCGGCTCGGGCTGGCACTGACGATCGTGCTCGTCAACAACGACGGTGGCGGCATCTTCGACTTCCTGCCGGTCGCGCGCGAGGGCGCCGACTTCGAGCGCCACGTCGCCACCCCGCACGGGCTCGACTTCTCGCAGGCGGCCGCGCTGTTCGGCGCGCGGCACGTGCTGGCGGCCGACGTCGCGACGCTGCGCCGCGAGCTCGAGCGCGCCGTCGAGCCGGTCGGCGTCACGATCGTCGAGGTGCGCACCGAGCGGCACGCGAACGTTGCGCTGCATCGCCGCGTGTGGGACGCGGTCGCGACCGCGCTCGCGGACGTCTGAAGCGCGCGCCTACGCGCCGACGGCGCGGCGGCAGAAGGCCGTCAGCGCCGCGATCACCGCGTCGGGGTCGGCGTTGCCGGCGGCGACCACCGAGAGCGGACTGAGCAGCGCCTCGACGATTCCGCCGATCAGCGCCGTGGCGGTCGTGTCCGGATCCTGGTCGGGCAGCTCGCCGCGCTCGACGCGCTCGCGCACGAAGGCCGCCAGATCGCGCGCGTAGGCGCGGCGGTAGCGGACCCGCTCGGCGTCGACCGCCGGATCGAGCGGCTCGTAGACGAGCGCCCACGCGAGTCGCGGGCGCGCCAGCGCGCGACCGGCGAACGTGGCGATCACCGCCTCGAGCTCGTCGGCCGCGGTCCGCGCTGTCGCCGCGGCCTCCTGCATCGCCGCCAGCTCAGCGTCGCCGATCGTGCGAAACAGCTCGACAAACAAGTCGGCTTTCGAGGGGAAGTGCCGGTAGAGCGTCCCCGTCGCCACGCCGGCGCGTTCGGCGATCGCCGCAACCGATGCGGACGCGTAGCCGCCGGCCTCGAGCACCTCCACGCCGCTGCGCAGCAGCCGTGCGCGCGTGCCCTCGCGAGGCGGGGGCGCGGGTGGTGCCGGCGGCGGAGGCGGCAGTTCGATGACGCGAAGCTCGGACATCGTTCAGTCGAACGCCAGCGTACCGGCAAGGCGTCAGAATGCGAACGCGAACGGACAGCCGGGTCGCCGACGCCGCCCGAGGGATAGTCCGCGGACCGGCAGCAGCCGCGCGTCAGCCGGCGAGCACCGGCAGCAGCGCCTGCAGCTTGACCTCGGTCTCGGCGAGCTCCGCCGCCGGCACCGAGTCGCGCACGACGCCCACGCCCGCATAGCAGTGCGCGACCGAGCCGCGCAGCAGCGCGCAGCGCAGCGCGACGCATAGCTCGCCGTCGCCGTTCGCGTCCGTCCAGCCGACCGGCCCGGCATACCAGCCCCGGTCGAAGCCCTCGAGCTGTGGGATCAGCGGATCGGCGGCAGCGAACGGCTCCCCGCCGACGGCGGGCGTCGGATGCAGCACCGACGCGAGCGCCATCGCCCCGACCGGCTGAGAGAGCTGTGCGCGAATCGGCGTCGCGAGGTGCTGGATGTTCGCGATCCGCACGAGCACCGGCTCCGGCGCGTGCGTGACCCACACGCTGTGCGGGCGCAGCGCGTGCGCGATGCGGCGCGTGACGATCGCCTGCTCCTCGCGGTCCTTGTCGCTGCGCAGCAGCGCCTCGCCGAGATGGTCGTCGACGGCCGGATCGGCGCTGCGGCGCGTCGAGCCGGCGAGCGCGACCGTCGAGGCGCGCTCGCCGTCGCGGCGCACGAGCAGCTCGGGCGTCGCGCCGAGGAACGTCGCGTCGCCGCGGCCGACGGCATAGACGTAGCAGGCCGGGAAGCCCTCACGCAGCGCGCCGAGCACCGCGCCGGGGTCGTGGTCGCGCGGCGCGTGCACCTGCACCTCGCGCGCCAGCACGACCTTCTCCAGCGCGCCCGCGCGGATCCGCTCCACGGCGCGCGCGACCGCGCCCTCGTAGTGCTCGGGCGGCATCGTCGAGACGACGCGGTAGCGGCCCGTCGGCGCAGGGTCGAGCAGCGGCAGCGGCTGCTCGGCGCGCAGCTCGGCGAGGCGCGCATCGATCCGCGCCAGCAGGTCCTCGACCGTGTCGTCCGGCGTCGCGAGCGCCGCGACCGTCAGCCGCACGTCGCCGCCGCGACGTGCGAACGCCAGCTCAGGCACGTGCAGCGACGCGGCCGGGAAGCCTTCCCACTGCGGCGCACGGCCGCCTTGCGGCGAGAACGCGAAGCCGCCGACCGCGACGAGCCCCGCGCCGGCCGGCCCGTCGGGCGGATCGGCGAGCGCGGCGGCCGCGAGCGCGCGCCACTCGCGCGCGACGACTTGGAAGCGGCCCGCCCCCGACGCGCCAGGGGCAGCGTGGCCGGCGGAGGCGGACCCCCGCGGGATCTCCCGAACGCAGCCGAGCGCAGCGAGCGCCTGCCCGTCGCGGTCCGGCTGCTCGAAGCAGAACCACGGCTCGCCCGCGCGCCGTGAGGCGATGACCGCGGCGACCGGGTCGACGTGCGGCGCCGCGACCGTCACCGCCGCGAGCGCCTCGCCGGCGCCGCTGCGTGCTCGCCGCACCGCGGCCTCCAGGCGCGCCGCAAGCCGCTGGCGCGCGGCCGGGTCGAGCCACTGGCGCTCCCCCGGCCGCGTGCGCGTGACGCTCACGGGTACGCGCGCCCCTACGTTTCGCTGCGCCCGCGGGCGATCGCGATCTCGCCGGTGCGCGTCATCTCGATCAGGCCGAACGGTCGTACGAGCGCCTCGAATGCCTCGATCTTGTCGTCGCTGCCCGTCAGCTCGATCACGAGCGAGCGCTTCGCCACGTCGACGACGCGACCGCCGAAGATCTCGCACAGTTGCAAGACCTCGGAGCGCTGCGGTCCGTCGACCGCGAGCTTGAACAGCGCCAGCTCGCGCGCGAGCGTCTCCTCCGGCTCGAGGTCGCGGATCTTCAGCACGTTGACGAGCTTGTGCAGCTGCTTCGTGACCTGGTCGATCGGGTGCACGGCCCCGTCGAGCGTGAGCGTGATGCGCGAGATCGCGGGGTCGTCGGTCGGTCCGACCGCGAGCGTGTCGATGTTGAACGCGCGCCGCGCGAACAGGCCGGCGACGCGCGTCAGCACGCCCGGCTTGTTCTCGACGAGGATCGAGAGGATGTGCTTGCGGCCCGTCTTGAGGTTGCCGGCCGCCTCGAGCTCGTCGAGGCTGATCAGCTCCTTGGTTCCTGGCTCACCCATCGCCTTAGCCCACCATGTCCCGCGCGGCCTGGCCGGCGGGGATCATCGGGTACACGTTCTCCTCGGCCGTCACGCGGACATCGACGACCACCGGACCGTCGGTCGCGAGCGCGGCCTTCAGGTCGTCGACGAGCGTCGACTTGTTCGTCAGCCGAATCCCGGTCGCACCGTGCGCCTCGGCGAGCTTGACGAAGTCGGGGAAGCTGCCCATGTCGACCTGCGAATAGCGCTTGTCCCAGAACAGCTCCTGCCACTGGCGCACCATGCCGAGGTAGCCGTTGTTGAGGATCACGACCTTGACCGGGATCCCGTTCTGGGCGCAGGTCGCGAGCTCCTGCGCGTTCATCTGGATGGAGCCGTCGCCGGCGATGCAGACGACCGTCTTGTCGGGGCAGCCGACCGCCGCGCCCATCGCCGCCGGCAGGCCGAAGCCCATCGTGCCAAGGCCGCCGGAGTTGATCCAGCGGCGCGGCTCTGGGAAGTCGTAGTACTGCGCCGCCCACATCTGGTGCTGGCCGACGTCGGACGTCACGATCGCGTCACCGCCGGTCGCCTCATAGACCGCCTGCACGGCCCGCTGCGGGCGGATCTCCTCGTCGGCCGTGTCGTCGTATCTGAGCGGGTACTGCGCGCGCCAGCCCGCGATCCGCTGCCACCAGTCCTCCAGGCGGCTGCGGTCTGCCTCGAGCGCGCGGTACTCCGTCACGAGGCGTGCGAGCACGTTCTTCGCGTCGCCGACGATCGGGATGTGCGCCGGCACGTTCTTCGAGATCTCGGCCGGGTCGACGTCGATGTGGATGAACTTCGCGCGCGGCGCGAACTCCGACAGCTTGCCGGTCACGCGGTCGTCGAAGCGCACGCCGACGCCGACGATCAGGTCGGCCTCGTCCATCGCGTAGTTGGCGGCGCGCGTGCCGTGCATGCCGAGCATCCCGAGCCACTGCTCGTGCGGCGCCGGGAACGCGCCCAGCCCCATCAGCGTGCAGGTGCAGGGGAATCTGTCGCTCAGCACCAGCTCGCGCAGCTCCAGCGCGGCATTCGCGTTGACGACGCCGCCGCCGGCGTAGATCACCGGCCGGCGCGCGTTCGCCATCGCCTTCGCGGCGAGGCGGATCTGCTTCTGGTTGCCTTCGGTCGTCGGCTGGTAGCCCGGCAGGTGCACGTCGCTGACCGGCTCGTACGGGATGTCGGCGCGGCTCAGGTCCTGCGGAATGTCGACGAGCACCGGGCCGGGCCGGCCGGTGCGCGCGATGTGGAACGCCTCGTGGATCGTGCGCGGGATCTCCAGCGGGTGCTGGATCATGAAGCTGTGCTTCACGATCGGGAGCGTCATCCCGAGGATGTCCGCCTCCTGGAAGCCGTCGGTGCCGATCAGCTCCGTGCGCACCTGGCCGGTGATGAAGACCACCGGCACCGAATCCATCATCGCGTCGCAGATCGCGGTGATCAGGTTCGTCGCGCCGGGCCCCGAGGTGCCGAACGCGACGCCGACCTTGCCGGTCGCCTTCGCGTAGCCCTCCGCGGCATGGCCGCCGCCGGCCTCGTGGCGCACGAGAATGTGGCGGATCCCCGCGTCGTAGAAGGCGTCGTAGGTCGGGAGGTTCGCGCCGCCGGGCAGCCCGAATACGACCTCGACACCCTCCGCCTTCAGGCACTCCATCAACGCGTCGACTGCTCGCATGTGCGCTCGCCTCCTTTCCAGAAGCTCGGGGTTGAATGCGCAAAGGGCGCGGCTGCGTGCCACGCCTTTGCGCAAGTCTACCAGCGGAATTTGCCGCTACTGAGGCGAATTCGCGGCGTTTGAGACAGCTCCTGCGGCGCGCCGCTCGGCGACGTCGGCCTCCGAGGCGATCGCGACGGCGGGGAAGTCGAGCTCCGTGCCGCAGCGCGTGCAGAGCGCGTCATGCAGCTTCACGACGCGACCGCAGCCGGGGCACTGGCGCCGCAGCTCGTTGCGGTCCCAGCGGTACAGCAGCGCCGTCGCCAGGCCGATGACCGGCACGATCCCGGAGATCAGGAACCAGATGAAGAACGAGCTGCCCTTCAGACGCCCGACGATCCCGCCGGCGATCGCGAAGCTCAGGGCGATGAAGAGGTAGGCCATGGCGACGCTAGAGCAGCGTCTTCAGCGCCCACAGCACCGCGATCACGGCGGCGACGCCGACAATGATCCAGAAGACCGCCGCGATGATGTTGAACAGGATTCTGACGGCGATGACAACGACGAGCGCGAGGATCAGGAACGCGAGCGCGCGCTTGAGAAGCGAGGGCTTCTCGGGCTTCTCGGCGCCGGCGCCTTGGAAGGAGGACATGCCGACAGGGTACTCCGCGCGCCGGGCGGCCCGCGGGCGGCGCGACGGCGCTCACGCGACCGCGTCGAGCGCGGCGCGCTGGCGCTTCGGCAGCCGGCGCCGCACGCGCCAGCGCGCGCCGCTGAACGCGAGGTTGGCGACCGTCGCGAAGCCCTCCTCGTCGCTGCGCAGCGCGAGCAACAAATGCGCGACGCGGTCGCCGGACGGCAGCCGCGCGCCCTCGGGGTCCGTCGCTCTCACGCACCAGCAGGAGACCGTACGGCCGTGCACCAGCAGCGCGCCGGCCTCCCCCACCAGCCACGTCCCGAGCCGGCCCGGCTCCGGCACGAGGCCCGTGCGCGCATGCAGGGCGCGCGCGTCGTGGTCGACGAGGTCGCCCAACAAGCCCAACGAGACGCGCTCGGGACCGTCGGCGGCCGGCGTGAGCGAGCGCGTGACGGTCGCGCCGCGCCGCGCGTACAGCTCAGGAATCAGCCACGCGTGCGCGAGCGCCGCGAGCGACACGGGCACCGCCAGCGGCGAGAGCAGCACCATCACGATCGCGACCAGCACGAATGGGACGACGTGCGCGAGCGTCGTCAGCGTCCAGAGGCGCTCGCGTCTGCGCAGCCGCTCGGGCGTCATGCGCGGACGCCAGTAGACGCTCGCCAGCTCGGGCAGGGCGCCGGCGGCTGCCGACACGGCCGCTACCCGCCGGCGATCGGCCGCCGCATGATCACGAGCGGCTCGTCAAGCGGCAGCTCGCGCACGTGCTCGGCCTGGCCGGGACCGCGCGTCACCATCGCGATCGAGCCCTGGTCGAGCTCCTCGCGGAAGGCCGCGACCGCCGCCTCGACGGACGCGGCATCGTCCGCCGTCCACTCGGCGAGCGTCGTGTGACCGCTGCCGTCCATCCGGATCAGTCGGGACATCTCGAAGCCTCCTCGGACGCTGGGGCGGCGCAGGCGCCCGCCCGCTCTCGTCCCAGCGTACCCCCGGCGTCCAGGCAGACCTACTTCGACTGCGGCGACGCAGCTTCCCCGGCGTAGAGGCGGATCTGCCCCACTTGGTCGCCAGGTCTGATCTGCGCCGACGCTCTTCTGCCGAAGTTCCAGATGAAGAAGCGGCCTCTCTGTTGGAGCTGCTGGTAGTCGGCTTCGGTGATGTCGAAGATGACGTCCCCGCGCAGCGTTTCGCCCGGGCCGATCAGACCGTTGTTGACGACGACCAGCGCTTCCGGATGAACCCTGCTCTCGATGTCGGTGCGCTCGAGGTAGTTGTCGCCGGCGACACCCAGCATCGTCTGCCCGAGACCGAAGTGATGCGCGACCCTGTCGCGGTTCTGGACCTCGAGGCTGATCCGCAGGAAGGCGTCGTAGCGCGGGGCGATCGTGCGTCTGGGGCCTCTGTAGCCGCCCGAGACGGAGACGCCGACGATCGACGCCGCGAGCGTTCTGAGCTGCACGGCGCCGCCGAAGTTGGCGACCACATAGTGGATGCCGGCTTCGGTGCACGCGCCCGGATTGAGCTGGGTCGCATTGATGCCCTGCGCGTCGCAGCTCTTGTTCGGATCGCTTCTACCGCGTCTGTTCGGCGCGGCCGTGCTCCTCGACGTGCTGCTCGAGCCGAGCACGTTGGCTTCCTGTGTTCCGCCGCAGGCACTCACGACGATCATTGCGGCGAGCACCAGCAGCGCCAGTGCGACCTTGTTCCTCACGGCTTCCCCCTGAACCGGTCGTGGTGCCACAAACTAGACCGGATCCGCCGGCCGACGCAACCGGGAACCGACGAGGCGCCGTCAGAGACCGAGCTGTTCGCGCACCAGGCGCGTGACCTCGCCGCCGTCGGCGCGGCCCTTCGTCTCGCGCATCACGAAGCCGACGATCGGGCCGATCGCCTTCATGTTGCCGGCCTTCAGCTTCGCGACCGCGTCGGGATCCGCCGCGAGCGCGCGCTGCACGATCTCGGTCAACTCGTCGCCGCCGCCGAGCGCACCCAGCCCCTCCGCCTCGACGATCGCCTGCGGGTCACCGCCCTGCGACACGAGCGTGTCAAGCACCTGCTTGGCAGCGCCCGGCGTGATCGACTTGGCGCGCAGGAGCGCGACGAGCTGCGCAAGCGCGGCCGGCTCGACCTTCGACGCGGCCGGGTCGCCGTCGCCGACGCGCGCGACCAACTCGCCCGTGACCCAGTTGGCCAGCGCCTGGGGATGCTCGCCATCGCTTGCAAGCGCCCGCTCGAAGTAGGCGGCGAGATCGGCGCGGAACGCGAGCTGGCGGGCGCTGTCGGCTGACAACCCCAACTCGCGCTCGTAGCGCTCGGCGCGCTGCGCCGGCAGCTCCGGCAGCTCGGCGCGCGCCGCGTCGATCATCGCCTCGTCGACGACGATCGGCACGAGGTCGGGCTCGGGGAAGTAGCGGTAGTCGTGCGCCTCCTCCTTCGAGCGCAGCGAGCTGATCGCGCCGGTCGCGACGTCGTAGTGAAGCGTCTCCTGCTCGACCTCGCCGCCAGCCTCCAGGATCGCCGTCTGGCGGGCGATCTCCGCGTCGATGCCGCGCTCGATGTAGCGGAACGAGTTCATGTTCTTCAGCTCGGTCTTCGTACCGAGCTCGTCGCTGCCGACCGGACGGATCGAGACGTTCGCGTCGCAGCGCAGCGAGCCCTCCTCCATGTTCACGTCGGAGACGCCGAGCTGGCGCAGCGTCTCGCGCAGCAACGTCAGCCACTCGCGCGCCTGCGCAGCGGAGCGCACGTCGGGCTCGGTGACGATCTCCACCAACGGCGTGCCGCCGCGGTTGAAGTCGACGACGCTCTCGTCGGCGCCGTGGATGCGCCCGCTCGCGCCGACGTGCACGAGCTTCGCGGCGTCCTCCTCCAGATGCGCACGATGGATGCGCACGTCGCCGAGCCGGCCCCCGGAGCAGATCGGGATGTCGTACTGGCTGATCTGGTAGCCCTTCGGCAGGTCCGGATAGAAGTAGTTCTTGCGGTGGAAGATCGAGCGCGGCGCGAGCTCGCAGCCGAGCGCCAGCCCGATCAGCAGCGCGTGGTGGATCGCTCTCGCGTTCGCGACCGGCAACGCGCCGGGCAGGCCGAGACAGACCGGGCAGGTGTGCGTGTTCGGCGGGTCGCCGAAGCTCAGCTCGCAGCCGCAGAACATCTTCGTGCGCGTCTTGAGCTGGACGTGGATCTCCAGCCCGATGACGGGCTCGAACTCAGCCACGGGCCGGACTCCCGTCGAAGCCGAGCGCCTGCTCGAGCACATAGGCCGCGTTCAGCAGGCGGTTCTCGCTGAACGCCGGGCCGCACAGCTGAAAGCCGGTCGGAAGCCCGTCGGAAAGACCGTTCGGGATTGAGATCGCGGGGATCCCGGCGAGCGACATCGGCACCGTGCAGACGTCGTTGAGGTACATCGCCAGCGGGTCGTCGACCTTCTCCCCCAGCCGGAACGCGACGCTCGGCGCGGTCGGCGTGACGAGCAGGTCGAAGCGCTCGAAGGCGGCTCTGAAGTCCTCCGCGACCTTCGTGCGCACCTGCTGCGCGCGGCCATAGTAGGCGTCGTAGTAGCCGGAGCTGAGCGCGTACGTGCCGAGCATGATCCGCCGCTTCACCTCGGCGCCGAAGCCGGCCTCGCGCGTCTGCGTGTACATGCCGAGCAGGTCGTCGGCGTCGACGCGCATGCCGTAGCGCACGCCGTCGAAGCGCGCGAGGTTCGCGGACGCCTCCGCCGGCGCGATCAGGTAGTAGGCGGACAGCGCGTGCGGCGCGTGCGGCAGGCTGCACGTCTCGACGCTCGCGCCGAGCTGCTCGGCGAGCGCGAGCGTCGCGTTGAACGTCTCGCGCACGCCCGACTCGATCCCCTCCCCGGTCAGCTCCTCCGGCACGCCGAGCTTGAGCCCTCTGAGGTCGACGCCCTGCGGGAGCGCGATCTCGTCGGGGTGCGCCAGCGAGGTCGAGTCGCACGGGTCCTGGCCGACCATGTGCCGGAGCAGCAGCGCCGCGTCGGTGACGTCGCGCGTGAACGGGCCGGCCTGGTCGAGCGAGGAGGCGAACGCGATCATCCCGTAGCGGCTGATCGCGCCGTAGGTCGGCTTGAGGCCGACGATGCCGCACAACGCGGCCGGCTGACGGATCGAGCCGCCGGTGTCGGTGCCGAGCGCCCACGGGGCGAGTCCGGCGGCGACGGCGGCGGCGCTGCCGCCCGACGATCCGCCCGGCACGCGTTCGCGATCCCACGGGTTCTTGACCGGACCGAACGCCGAGTTCTCGTTCGAGGAGCCCATCGCGAACTCGTCCTGGTTCGTCTTGCCGAGCAGCGTCGCGCCGGCGTGCGTGAGCTTCTCGACGGCGGTTGCCGTGTATGGCGGGCGGTAGCCCTCGAGGATCTTCGAACCCGACTGGCTCGGCACGCCCTCCGTGCAGAAGAGGTCCTTGACGGCGAGCGGGACGCCGGCGAGCGGCGCCTGCTGCGCGCCGTCCTGCTCCGGCGCCGCGTCGGCGACCCACGTGAAGGCGTTGAGGTCCTCAGCGTCGGCGGCCGCGCGCTGCCGGTAGGCCTCGAACAGCGCGGCCGCGGTGACGTCGCCGTCTTGGATCCGCTCGATCCCCTGCGAGGCGGTGAGCTCGATCAGCTCGCTCACGACGCCCCCGGACTCGGCACGCCGAAGCCCTGCTCGAGCGGCTCGGGCGCGTTCGCGAGCGCGACGTCGCGCGGCAGCGAGGGCCGCGGCTCGTCGGGACGCAGCGCGTTGACGACGTCGATCACGTGCGAGGTCGGCGCGACGCCGTCGAGCTCGAGCTCGGAGAGCTTCTCGATGTGGTCGAGCACGGCCGACAGCTCGCGCGACATCTGCTCGACCTCTTGCTCGGAGAGCGCGAGGCGGGCGAGCTTGGCGACATGGAGCACCTGCGCGCGATCGATCATCGGCGCGGGAGTTTAGGACGCGCGGCAGGCAGCCGGCCCCACGGCTGCCGGGCGCCCGCGTGGAGCGCCCGGCATTCCAGCGCGCTTATGTCATCGATGACGGCGGCGGATCGCCGGCCGGCTCCTCCGACGGCGCACTCGGTGCTGGCGGCGGCGGTGGCGGGGGTGGCGGCGCCGCCGCGGCCGGCGGAGCGCTCGACGGCGGCGGTGCGGAGCCGCCGACGCCGGCAGCGGGCCGAGCGGCGGCGCTGTCGAAGGCGGCGCGCGCCTGCTGGCCGGCGTCGGCGAACGACGTGCCCTCGTCGCGCATCGACAGGTACCCGCCGTACGCGATCGTGGCGACCGCCGCAAGCCCGAGGAACGCCCAGATGGTGCGGCTGACGTCGACGCCGTTCGGCACGTCGCCGACCGGCGTGTCGATCAGCCGGTACAGCACGAGCAGCGTGCCGAGCGCGGCAAGCGCGGTGACGATCACGCTCATCGTCACCGGGAGCGCGGGCGAGCGTTCGGTCGCGGTGAGCGCCGCCAGCGCAAGCGCGGCGAGAATCACCAACAGCAGGTAGATGTCGAGGACGTCGAACACCTGCCACGCGCTTCCTCCGACTGAGAAGCCGATCGGCCCAGCGCTGAGGCTGACGGTGTACCAGTCGAAGAACATCAGGATGAACAGCACGACGGCGGCGACGGCAGCGACCTGCTCGCCACGTCGCAGCCTGCTGAGATCGAACGCCATCCCTACCTCCCTGGGTAGGTTGGTTACGTGCCGGCGGATGCCGGTGCGGCAAACGTACCGGCCCCAGCGGCCGTTATTGCGAAAATTGCAGCTTTGCGGCGACGATCGTGTTGCGCAGCAGCATCGCAATCGTCATCGGGCCGACCCCGCCGGGCACCGGCGTGAGCAGCCCGGCGACGTCGCGCACGGCATCGAAGTCGACGTCGCCGCACAGCCCCTCGGGCAGACGGTTCATGCCGACGTCGATCACCGCCGCACCGGGCTTGACGTGCTCGGCGCCCAGCAGCCGCGGCACGCCGACGGCGGCGACCAGCACGTCGGCGCGGCGGCAGACGGCGGCCAGGTCGCGCGTGCGCGAGTGGCAGACCGTGACCGTCGCGTTGCGCTGCAGCAGCAGGTGCGCGAGCGGCTTGCCGACGAGATCAGAGCGCCCGACGATCACCGCCTCGGCGCCTTCGAGCGCGACGCCATGACGGTCGAGCAGCTCGACGACGCCGACCGGCGTGCAGGGACGCAGCCCGGGCGTCCCTTGCAGCAGGCGCCCGGCGGAGATCGGCGTGAGCCCGTCGACATCCTTGTCGGGCGCGATCAGCGCGCTCAGCGCGGCGTCGTCGAGCCCGTTTGGCAGCGGCCGCTGGAGCAGGATCCCGCTGCAGGCCGGGTCCTCGTTGAGCGCGGCGATCAGCTCCGTCACCTCAGCAGCGCTCGCGTCGGACGGCAGGTGCTTGTGCAGGTCGGCGATGCCGGCCTCCGCGCACGCTCTGCGCTTGTTCGCGACGTAGACCGCCGACGCCGGGTCGTCGCCGACGAGGATGGTGGCGAGGCCGGGCGCAACGCCCGTCTCAGCCGCGAACGCGGCGACGTCGCGCGCGACCTGCGCGCGCACGTCCTGCGCGATCGCTTTGCCGTCGATCAGCGTGGCAGCCATAGCGGCGGCGATCGTAGCTCGGGCGGACGACGCTCTGCTCGCCGGTAGACTGCCGCCATGGGGGAACTGGTCGCGGCTCGGGCGCCGCGCCCGAGGGCGGAGGCGACGCGCGCTGCCGACTGGCGTCCGGCTACTGCCGGGGAGATCGCTTGGTTGGCCGTGCTGCCGTGCGCGCTGCTCGCCATCGTCGCCGGCGCGCTGCTCGGACGGCCGCTGGGACAGCTTGCGTTCGGGCCTGGGCCGGCCGGCGAGATCCTCCCCGGCCCGATCGTCCGCCCGGAGCCGACGGAGCACGCGCGCTATGCGATCGCGGTGCTTGCGCCGCTGCTGCTGGCCGGCGTCGTCGCGCTGCTCGCGCGCCGGCGGCCGCTGACCGTCCCGGCCCGCGTCGTCGCGCGCGCCGTCGCGGGCGTGCAAGCGCTGCTGGTCGGCTTCGTGGCGTTCCTGTTCGTCGCGCAGCGAACCCTGACCTACCGCAGCGGGATCTTCACGCTGTATCCGACGCGCCTGTACTTCACGTGGACGGCGGTCGCAGTCGCGGCGCTCGCGGCGGGCGGCTGCGCCGCACTGCTGCGCAGAGAGCACGTCGTGCGGCGGGTGCGTGCGCTCGGCTCCGAATCCACCCTGCGCCGCCGCGGCTGCCTCGCGTTGGCGGCGCTGTTCGTCGCCGTCTGGCTGCTGTCGGCGTTCAACACGGACGCGTCGCTGGGCCGGGCCGCACTGGCAGTGCAGGGCAACATATTTCTCTGGTTCGACGAAGCGTTCGCGATCCTCAACGGGCTCGCGCCGCTGGCGGGCTTCCACGCGCAATACGCGCAACTGTGGCCCTATCTCCCCGCCGGCACGATGGCACTCTTCGGCGCCTCCTTCGGCGTCTACGCCGGCACGCTGCTGGCGGTTAGCGCCGTCGTGATGCTGGCGATGTACGCGACGCTGCGGCGCGTCGCGCGCAGCTCGCCGGCCGCACTCGCGCTGTTCCTGCCGTTCGCGGCGACCAGCTTCTTCAAGGAGGAGGGGACGTTCGACAACCGCTACACGCCGGCCAACCTCTTCACGATGTTCCCGCTGCGCTACGGCGGCCCGTACCTGCTCGCGTGGCTGCTGTGCCGGCACCTCGACGGCCGCGCCCCGCGCCGCCTGTGGCTCGTGTTCCTCGCCGCCGGCATCGTCGTGCTCAACAACGCCGAGTTCGGGATCCCCGCCTTCGCGGCGACGTGCGCCGCGCTCGCGGTCGGCTCGGCGCAGCCGCTGCGTGGGCGGATCGCGACGCTGGTGCGCGAAGCGGCGATCGGGGCGGCTGCGGCGCTGCTCGCGGTCGCGGCGCTCACGCTCGCGGTCGAAGGCGAGCTGCCGCACCTCGGGCAGCTGTTGGAGTTCCCGCGCATCTACGGGGTCGACGGCGTGAACATGGCGCCGATGCCGCCGCTCGGCGTCCATCAAGCCGTCTACCTGACGTTCGCGGGCGCGCTCGTGCTCGCCGCGGTCCGGGCGCTCGCCGCGCACCGCGACGTCCTGCTCACGGGGATGCTGGGCTGGAGCGGCACGTTCGGCCTCGGCGTCGGCGCCTACTACGTGGGCCGCTCGCACCCGGACGTGCTGATCGACGTCTTCTCGGCGTGGGCGCTCGCGCTCGCGCTGCTCGTCGTCGCCGTCGTCCGTGCGCTGCTCGCGCGACCGCTGCGCCGCCCCGCGCTCGCCGAGCTGGCCGTGCTGTTCGGCTTCGGGCTGGCGGTCTGCTCGCTCGCGCAGACGCCGGCGCCGTGGAGGCAGGTCGCGCGCCTGGAGCGCACCACCGCGCCGCCGCGCTTCGTGCCGGTCGCGATGGAGCGCTATCTCGCCGCCCGCACACGCCCGGGCGAGCAGGTGGCGATCTTCGGCCGGCTCGGGCACCGCGCCGCCTACGACGTCGGCATCGTCGACGTCTCGCCCTACAACGACCTCGAAGCGATGTTCAGCCGCACGCAGTGGCGCGGCGCGCTTGACGCGCTGCGCGCCCGCGGCGTCCGCAAGCTGTTCCTGCTCACGGACTGGGCGCAATACGCGCAAGAGCGTGCACTGGTCGAGCAGGCCGGCTACAGGCGCGTGGAGACCGACGCGGGCTCGCGGCTCGCGCTGTTCGTCCGCTAACCGATGCGCGCGCGGCAGGGACACCCGGGGAGGTGCGCGTGACGGCCACGCAGCAGCATCCGCAGACCGACGCCGCGCGCACGTGCACGCCTGCTGAGGTGGCATGGCTCGCGCTGGTGCCGTGCGCGCTGCTGGTGCTCGCACTGTTGATGCTGCTGGGAGCGCCGCTCGGCAGGACCGTCTTCTCGCCGCACGGGATGGCCTTCTACCCCAGCGCGCAGGTGGCGGTGCTGCCGGAGCCGACCGAGCACGCGCGCTACGTGCTGGCGCTGCTCGGACCCGTCCTGCTGGCCGGGACGGTGCTTGCGGCGGCGCGGCGGCCGCCGCGGCTCGCCGGACGCGTGCGGACGCTGCTGGTGCCGACGCTCCAGCTGCTGCTCGTCGCCTTCCTCGCCTTCTGCCTGTGGGTCGAGCACACGAGGTTGTTCGAGCCGGGTGGCCCGCATACCGACCGCCGCGTGTACTTCACGCCCCCCACGCTCGCCGTCGCCGGTCTGCTCGCCGTCGGGCTCGCGGCCGCGCTCACACGTCCGGCCGTGCTGCGCCGCGCCGCCGCGCTGCTGCGCGACACGCCGCGTCGGCGCGCGGCCGCGATCGCGGCCGCCGTGCTGCTGCTCGCCGCCTGGCTGCTGACGGCCGTCAACAGCGACGCGACGATCGGCGCCGCCTTCCCGGTCGTCGGCGCGAACACGAGCATCTGGCTCGACGAAGCGGCCGCGGTGCTGAACGGCCGCCCGCCGCTCGTGGACCTGCATGCGCAGTACGCGCAGCTGTGGCCGTACGTGGGCGCGGGCGCGATGGCGCTGCTGGGCTCCTCGCTGGCGGTCTTCGTCGGCGCGCAGATCGCCGGCACCGCCGCCGCGCTGTTGGCGGTGCTCGGGCTGCTGCGGCGCGTCACGCGCAGCTGGCTCGCCGCGCTCGCGCTGTTCGCGCCGTTCCTCGCGACAGGCTTCTTCAAGGAGGCCGGCCCGCTCGCGAACCGCTACGCGCCGACGAATCTCTTCAGCCTCTTCCCGATGCGCTACGGCGCGGCCTACGCGGTCGCGTGGCTGACCGTGCGTCACCTCGACGGCGCGCGGCCGCGGCGCGCGGCGTGGCTGTTCTTCGCCGCCGCGCTCGCGGCGATCAACAACGCCGAGTTCGGGCTGCCGACGCTCGGCGCCACGCTCGTCGCGCTGACGGCGGCCGCGTGGCCGCTCTCGCGCGCTCGCGCCGGACGGCTGGCGGGTGCGCTCGCGCTCGGGCTGGCGGGCGCGCTCGCCGCGACGTGCGCGCTGACGCTCGCCGTCGCCGGCTCGCTGCCGCACCTCGGCCTCGCGCTGGCGTTCCTGCGCCTGTTCGCGATCGAGGGCTTCGGCATGCTGCCGATGAAGGCCGTCGGCTTCCATCTCGTCCTGTACGCGACGTTCAGCGCCGCGATCGTCGCGGCCGCAGTCGAGGTCGCGCACGGACGCGGCGCGGCGCCGCTCACCGGCGCGCTTGCGTGGTCCGGCGTGTTCGGGCTCGGCGCCGGCGGCTACTACGCCGGGCGCTCGCACCCCGAAGTGCTGATCGGCCTGTTCTCGGCATGGTCGCTCGCGCTTGCGCTGCTGCTCGTCGTGGTCGTGCGCGAGGCCGCGCGCGCGCCGGGCGGCTGGCGGCCCTCGCCCGCGGCGCTCGCGCTGTTCGCCGCGATCGGCCTCGCCGTCTGTTCGCTGGCGCAGACGCCGGCGCCGTGGTCGCAGCTGCGCCGCCTCGGCAGGCCCGCCCCGGTGGCCGTGCTGCATCCGCTCGACCAGGAGCAGGCGATTGCGGCGCAGACGCGGCCCGGTGAGCCGGTTGCGATCCTCGCGCCGGTCGGCCACCGCATTGCCGATGACGTCGGCGTCGTGGACGTGACGCCCTACGCCGACGCGCGCTTCGTCGCGCCGCAGCAACTCGACGACACGATCCGGGCGCTGCGCGACGCGGGTGGGCGGCAGCTGTTCCTGCAAGCGGGGACGCTGCCGCAGGAAGCGGTCGCCCAGCTCCAGGCCGCCGGCTTCACGCTCGCGCGCAGCAACGCCGAAGCGGGCCTGCAGACGTTCGCCGACGCGCGCGGCTGACGCGCGCGCTCAGCGGCGCGTGATCGGCGCCAGGTCGGCGACGAGCTTGCGCTCGGAGCCGTCGCGGCTGAAGCGGATCACGACGATTCCGCCGGCCTCGACGCCGGTCACGACGCCCTCGCCGAAGGCGGGGTGCGCGACGTCCTCGCCGAGGCGGAACGACGCGGCCGCCCCCTGACCACGTCCGCTCTCCCAGGCGATGCCGCTGCCGCCGCCCGCCCCGCCGCTCGGCGACCCGATCCCGCCGCCGGCGCTCCACGACAGCGCGCGCTCGCGCACGCCGGACCCGATCCCGCCTACCCCCGCCGGCCGATCCGTCAGCGCGGGCGGGATCTCTTGCACGAAGCGGCTGGCGGCGCCGTAGTGGCGCGCGCCGAAGACCGCGCGGGTGCGCGCGTAGGTGACGTAGAGGTCGCGCTGCGCGCGCGTGATGCCGACGTACGCGAGCCGGCGCTCCTCCTCCAAGCCGCCCTCGTCGAGTGCGCGCGCGTGCGGGAAGACGCCCTCCTCGCAGCCGATCATGAAGACGATCGGGTACTCGAGCCCCTTCGCGTTGTGCAGCGTCATCAGCGTCACAAGGCCCTCGTCGTCTCTGCGCGAGTCGGCGTCGGCGACAAGCGCGATCTGCTGCAGGAAGCCGGCGAGCGACGGCGCCTCGCCCTCGTCGTCCGTGCCGGCGTCGGTCGCGGCGTCGTACTCGGCGGCGACGTTGACGAGCTCCTCGAGGTTCTCTCTGCGGCCCTGCGCTTCGATCGTGCGTTCGGCGTCGAGCGCGTCCACGTAGCCGGTCTGGTCGAGCAGCTCGGCGAGCAGGACCGCGATCGGCGCGTCCGACTCGGCGCGCTCGCGCAGCACTCTCATCGTACCCATGAAGCGGTGGAACGCCTTCACCGCGGCGGTGCCGAGCCCCGGCACCGACTCCGGCGCGGCGGCCGCGTCCCAGACCGTGATGCCGGCGCTGTTCGCCCAGCCGGCGACGCGCGAGAACGAGGTCGCGCCGATCCCGCGCCGCGGCGAGTTGACGATCCGCCCGAACGCGACGACGTCCTGCGGGTTCACGAGCACCGTCAGGTAGGCGATCGCGTCCTTGATCTCAGCGCGCTCGTAGAACTTCGTGCCGCCGATCACCTGGTAGCCGATCTGCGCTCGCACAAGCGTGTCCTCCAGCACCCGCGACTGCGCGTTCGTGCGGTAGAAGACGGCGATCTCGTTGCGCGAGGTGCCCTCGTCGACGAGCCGCTCGATCTCGCCGGCGATGAAGCGTGCCTCCGCGTGCTCGTCCTCCAGCTCGCGCAGGTGGATCGGGTCGCCGGCGCCGAGATCGGTCCACAGCGCCTTGCCCATCCGCCCGCGGTTGTTCGCGATCACCGCGTTGGCGGCATCGAGGATCGTCTGCGTCGAGCGGTAGTTCTGCTCCAGCTTCACGACCTTCGCGTCCGGGAAGTCGTCCTCGAAGTCGAGGATGTTGCGCACGTCGGCGCCGCGGAAGCCGTAGACGGACTGATCGTCGTCGCCGACGACGCAGAGGTTTCTGTGCTCGCCCGCGATCAGCTGCAGCCACCGGTACTGCGCGTGGTTGGTGTCCTGGTACTCGTCGACCATCACGTGGCGGAAGGCGCCCGCGTAGCGCTCGCGCACCTCCGGGAACAGCTCCATCACGTTGACCGCGCGCACGAGCAGGTCGTCGAAGTCCATCGCGTTCATGCGGTGCAGCTCGGATTCGTAGAGCTTGTAGACGTCCACGACCGTCTGCTCGAAATACGACCCGACCAGCTCCCCGTAGGACTCCGCGTCGCGCAACTTGTTCTTCGCGTCGGAGATTTCGTTGTGGATCGCCGCCGGGGTGAAGCGCTTCGGATCGACGTCGAGCTCCTCGATGCAGCGCTTCACGAGCCGGCGCGCGTCGGCCTGGTCGTAGATCGTGAACTGGCGCGTGTAGCCGAGGCGGTGCGCGTCGGCGCGCAACATGCGCGCGCAGGCGGCGTGGAACGTCATCAGCCACATCGCGCGTGTGCGCGCTCCCACCAGCAGCTCGACGCGCTCGCGCATCTCCTGCGCGGCCTTGTTCGTGAACGTGATCGCGAGGATCTCGTCCGGCCGCGCCTGTCCGGTCGCCAGCAGGTAGGCGATCCGGTGCGTCAGCACGCGCGTCTTGCCGGAGCCGGCGCCTGCGAGGATCAGCAGCGGTCCCTCGCCGTGCAGCACGGCCGCGCGCTGCGGCTCGTTGAGCCCGCTCAGCAGGCGGTCCAGCTCGGCGTCGGTGTCACGCGGGGAGGCGGCTTCCATCGGCGGTTCCGACGATATCGAGGGCTGCGGCGCGGGCTGGGGACGCACGCTAGAGTCGGGACGTGTCGAAGGGGGAACGCACGCTGGGGGTGCGTGCGGACGCGCGGCCGGTCGTATCCGCGCGCGCCGGGGTCGCACCCGCCGAGCTCGCCTGGCTGCTCGCGCCGCCGTGCGCGCTCGTGCTGGCGGCCGCGATCGTGCTGCTCGGGCCGCCGCTCGGCAGGTTGCTGTTCCCCACCCCGCACATAGCGTTCTGGCCGACCGCGACGCCGACGCTCGCGATCCGGCCGGAGCCGACCGAGCAGGCGCGCTTTCTGATCGCGCTCGCCGGACCGGTCGGGCTGTCGGCGCTCGTCGCATGGCTGCGCGGGCGCGCGCTGCCGCTGCGGCCGGCGCTCGTCCCCGTGCTCGTGCAGGCGAGCCAGGTGCTGCTGGCGGCGTTCCTGCTGACCGCCGTGATCGCGCAGCGGCGCGACGTCTACGGCGAAGCCTATTCCGGCGGCCCGTCGTCGTTCAGGCGCGTGTACTTCACACTGCCGACGCTCGCCGTCGCGGCGCTGCTGACGCTCGGAGCGCTGCTCGCGCTGCGGCGTGCCGGCCTCATCGCATGGGTCGCCGCGCGCGTACGCGAGACGCCGCGCCGGCGGCTCGTCGGGCTCGCGCTGGCGGTCGCGTTCCTCGTGCTGTGGCTGCTGACGGCGATCAACACGGAAGCGTCGTTCAACGCGTCGAACTTCGGCGTGCGCGCGAACGCCTCGTTCTGGCTCGACGAGGCCTACGCGGTGCTCGACCACCGCGCGCCGCTCGTGAACTTCCACGCCCAGTACGGGCAGCTGTGGCCGTACGCGAGCGCCGGCTTCATGTGGCTGTTCGGCGCCTCGCTCGAAACGTACGTCGCCGTGATGGTGACGGCGAGCGGCCTGTGCCTGTTGGCGATCTACGCGACGTTCCGACGCGTCGTGCGCAACTCGCTGCTCGCGCTCGCCCTCTTCCTGCCGTTCGTCGCGACCGGCTTCTTCACTGAGATCGGGCCGCTCGACAACCGCTACGGGCCGTCGAACCTCTTCAGCATGTTCCCGATGCGCTACGGCGGGCCGTACGTGCTCGCGTGGCTGCTCGCGCGGCACGTCGACCGCGTGCGGCCGCGGCGCGCCTTTGTGCTGTTCCTCGTCGGCGGGTTGACGCTGCTGAACAACCCCGACTTCGGCGCGCCGGCGTTCGCGGCCACGTTCGTCGCGCTGTTCTGGACCGATCCGCGGCCGTGGCGGGCGCGACTCGGATGGCTCGCGTCGGAGGCGGCGGCCGGCCTGCTCGCCGCGCTGGCGCTCGTCGCGCTGCTGACGCTCGTCGTGGCCGGCTCGCTGCCGCACTTCTCCTACCTCTTCACGTTCCCGAGGCTGTGGGGCGTCGGCGGCGTGACGATGCTGCCGATGCCGGCGCTCGGCTTCCATCTCGTCCTGTACGCGACGTTCGCGGCGGCGCTCGTGACCGCGACGGTGCGGGCGGTGCAGCGCGCTGCTAGGGGTGCCGGAGGCGGCCACGTGGCCGCCGGAGGCGGGCCCCCGCGGGGGGTGACGCTCACCGCCCTGCTCGCCTGGTCAGCCGTGTTCGGGCTCGGCGCCAGCAGCTACTTCGCCGGCCGGTCGCACCCGGAGGTGCTGATCAGCCTCTTCTCCGCCTGGACGCTGTCGCTGTCGCTGTTGGGGATCGTCGTCGTACGCGCGCTCGCCCGCCGAACGGACCGTCGCCCGCGCGTCGCCGAGGTCGCCGTGCTGTTCGGCCTCGCGCTCGCCGTCTGCTCGCTCGCGCAGACGCCGACGCCGTGGTCGCAACTCGACCGCATCAGGACGGCCGGCCCGCCGAACTCCCCGATCCAGCGCTTCGATGCCAGACGCTTCGTCGCCGAAGGCCGTCCCACTTCCGGGGAGCACGTCCTGATCCTGATCCCGATGGGCCACCGGATCGCCTACGAGCTCGGGCTCGTCAACGTCGCGCCGTACGTGAGCATGATCTCGATGCCGGCGAAGGAACAGCTCGACGAGGCGCTCGCGGCGCTGCGCCGCGAACACGGCGTCCGCCTGTTCGCGTATCTCGGGCAGTTGCTGCCCGAACAGCAGCAAGCGATCGAACAGGCGGGCTTCGTGCGGATACGCGAAACGGCCGACTACGCCGAGTACCGCGCCGCGACCGGCTGAGGCATCACGTCAGCTGATAGCCGACGCGCGTCACGATCACGTAGAGGCAGAACAGCAGCGTCGCGCCGCGCAGCCGTGGATCGCGCGCGACCGCCGCGAGCGGCAGCAGCCACACGACGTACCACGGCACGAGCCAGGCGGTCGTCAGCAGCACCACCAGCATCGCCCAGCCGGCGGCGGTGAGCCAGTCGAGCCGCCGGCGCCACGTCGCCCACAGCAAGCCCGCGACGGCGGCGGCGAACGCGAACTCGAACAGCAGCCGAAGCCCCATCGGCAGCGTCGCCGAGCCGATCAGCGCGGCGGCGCGGTTCGGCACGCTGTACGTCGCGACGAACTGCTGCTGCTCGCGAATTTGCGCCACGAACTGGAGCGCCTCGTGGCCGAACGCGGCGAACGCGACCGCCAGCAGCGCGACAGATCCCGCGACCATGCCGGCGAGCACGCGGCGCGGCTGGTGCGGACTGCGCGGCTCCTGCTGCTGCGACAGCAGCAGGAACGGCAGCAGCAATCCGGCCGGCGCCTTCACGCCGACGGCGAGCGTCCCGAGCGCCCCGGCGCCGACGGGCCGCCGCTCAACGGCCAGCAGCACCGCGCCGAGCATCAGCCCGACCAGCAGGAAGTCGTTGTGCGCGCCCCCGACGCCGTAGGCCAGCAGCAGCGGGTTCAAGCCGACGAACAACAGCGCCGGCAACGGATCGAGCCCGCGCCGGCGCGCGATGCGCCACACGAGCGCGCAGCAGCCGAGGCTGAGCGCCGCCGCGCTCGCCTTGCAGGCCCACAGCGCAGCCGGCACGCTGATCCATGCCAGCGGAGCGCTCAGCACCGTGAACAGCGGACCGTACGGCGTCGCGATGTCGCGCCAGCGGACGAACGGCACGACCGGGTCGCGCGCCGCGTCGGCCGCGCCGTGCACGTACGGATCGAGCCCGTGCAGCACCCACAGGCGCGCGTAGTCGACATAGCCGAACACGTCGGCTGAGAACAGCGGCGGCGCCAGCAGGAAGATCAGATGCGCGACGACGACCGCGCCGACGCCAACGCGTGTCGGAATCGCGCCGGCGCGCACGCACCACAGCACGACCAGGTACGTGACGGTCATCGCGACGAGCAGCAGCGCGCCGCGCGGCGGCAGCAGCACGAGGTGCAAGTGGTGAAACGGACCGGCGAGCCAGTCCGGGAAGCCGCCGCCGAGGCTCGACGGGACGTACCAGACGCGGCGCTGCGCCGCGGCCGCCGCCGCGAGCAGCGCGCTCGCGAGCAGCAGGCCGGCCAGCGCGGGGATGCCGAGCGCCCGGCGCACCATCGTCAGCCGGCGCCGCTGCTGTTGAAGCCGGTCGGGAGCTGCTGGTCCTGCGGCGGCGGGTTCTCCAGCAACAGGCGCGGAACGGTGACGAAGCGATAGCCGTCGCGTCGCAGTTGCCCGACGATGCGCGGGAGCGCGGCGATCGTCTGCGTGCGGTCACCGCCGCCGTCGTGCATCAGCACGATCGAGCCCGGCTGCGCGTGCTCGACGACGTTGCGGACGATCGCGTCGACGCCTGGCTTCAGGTAGTCCTCGCTGTCGACCGACCACAGCACGCTCAGCATCCGCTCGCGGCCGAGCAGCCGGTGCGTCGTCTGGTTGTAGGAGCCGTACGGCGGCCGGAACAGGCGCGGCCACGGCGCGCCGTAGGAGCGCAGCGCGGTCGCGTCGTCGACGATCTGCGCGCGCTGGTCGCGCGCCGACAGCAGCGCGAGGTTTCTGTGATCGGTGGTGTGGTCGCCGACGGCCTCGCCGAGATCGACCTCGCGCTGGAGCTGCGGCGCGAAGTCCGGCAGCTGATAGCCGACGACGAAGAACGTCGCCGGCACGCGCAGGCGTTGGAGCGCGTCGAGCAGCCGATCCGTGAAAGGACCGGGCCCGTCGTCGAAGGAGAGCGCGACCAGCGGATGTTGTCTGCCGGCCATCCGCACGAACGGTGTCAGCGCGAGGGCGCGGTTGATCGCCGCGTTCTCCTGCGCGCGCTGCTCGAAGCTGAGCGACGCTCTGCCGACGCCGGCGAGCGTGCGCAGGTGGCCATACCAGCCGACCGCGGCCGGCCCCGAGCGCTGCGGGCCGCCGCCGTCCCCACCCCCCGCGCCGGCGATTGCGCCGAGTACGAACGCGACGCCCGCGGCGATTGCGAGCGCCCCGGCGCGGCGGCGGCGGTGGCGGAGCTGGACCTGCGTCGGTCGGCTCGGGCCGCGGATGACGTCGATCAGGCGCATCCCGGCGGCCCATGATCGCGAATCGGCCGGATGCGCGCCCCGCGGCGCGCACGCGGATACGCTTCCCCACCGCATGCCGCCGTCGCTCTGGATCATCGTGCCGACCTACGACGAGGCCGCCTCGATCGAGCGGCTGCTGCGCAGCGTCGCCGCCGTGCTGGCGACGGCGGCGCCCGGCGATCACCGCATCCTCGTCGTCGACGACGGCTCGCCCGACGGGACGGCCGACATCGCCGAGCGGCTCGGTGCGGAGCTCGGTGTCGTCGACGTGCTGCGCCGCACCGGCAAGGGCGGCCTCGGGCAGGCGTATCTGGCCGGCTTCGGCCACGCGCTCGCGGCCGGCGCACAGCGCGTCGTGGAGATGGACGCCGACCTCTCGCACGATCCCCAGCACCTGCCCGCGCTGCTGGCGGCGAGCGAGCGCGCCGACCTCGTGCTCGGCTCGCGCTACGTGCCGGGCGGCGGCGTCACGAACTGGGGCGCGCTGCGGCGCCTGATCTCCTATGGCGGCTGCCTCTACGCGCGCGTCATCCTCGGCCTGCCGCAGCGCGACCTGACGGGCGGCTACAAGGTCCTGCACCGCCGCGTGCTGGAGGCGATCGAGCTCGACAGCGTGCGCTCGCAAGGCTACGTCTTCCAGATCGAGGTGACCTACCGCGCGGTGCTCGCCGGCTTCCGCGTCGAGGAGGTCCCGATCACCTTCCGCGAGCGCGACGCCGGCACGAGCAAGATGTCCGCCCGGATCGCCTTCGAGGCGATCTGGCGCGTACCGCGTCTGCGGCGCTCGGCGCCCGCGGCCGTCGCGCGCGCTCGCGCAGCCGAAGCAGCGGACGCAGCGGCCGCGTAGCCTTGGCGCTCATGGAACGCACGCTGCGCCTGCTCAGCGTGGTCGCGCCGATGTATGACGAGGAAGGGCTCGTCGAGGCGTTCTACGCACGCGTCTGCTCCGCGCTCGACGGGGTCCCGTTCGAGCTGGTGCTCGTCGACGACGGCTCGAGCGACGCGACGCCGCGGATGCTGGCCGCGCTGGCGGCACGCGACCGGCGCGTGCGCGTGATCGAGCTGTCGCGCAACTTCGGCCACCAGACCGCCCTGACGGCGGGGCTCGACCACGCGCGCGGCGAGGCGGTCGTGATGCTGGACGCCGACCTGCAGGACCCGCCGGAGCTGATCCCGGCGATGCTGGAGCACTGGCGGCGCGGCACCGACGTCGTCTACGCGGTGCGGCGCCGGCGCGACGGCGAGACGCGCTTCAAGCTGACGACGGCGCGCTGGTTCTACAAGCTGTTCAGCGCGCTCGGCGACGTCGCGCTGGAGCCGGACTCGGGTGACTTTCGGCTGCTCGACCGCGCGCCGCTCGACGCGCTGCTGTCGATGCGCGAGCGCAACCGCTTCCTGCGCGGGATGACAGTGTGGGTCGGCTACACGCAGACGGCGGTCCCGTACGAGCGCGACGCGCGCTACGCCGGCGAGACGAAGTACACGCTGCGCAAGATGCTCAGCTTCTCGCTTGACGCGATCTCGTCGTTCTCGCACCGGCCGCTGCAGCTCGCGACGCTGATCGGCTTTCTGTGCGCGATGCTCGCGTTCGTCCTGATCCCGATCATCGTCGCGCTGCGCATCGCCGGCTCCTACCTGCCCGGCTTCGGCACGATCACGATCGTCGTCTTGCTACTCGGCGGAATTCAGCTGATGGCGATCGGGCTGATCGGCGAGTACGTCGGGCGCATCTATGACGAGGTCAAGGGCCGACCGCTGTATCTCGTGCGAGCGCGGCTGAACGAGCCCGGCGCCGACGCGCGCGACTGAGCGCTACCCGCCCGCGGGATTCGGCCCGCGCGCGGCGCGGATCGGCTCGGCGTCGTCTTCCGGCGGGGCGACCGGGATCGTCGCCGGGTCGACGCCGCGCTCCGCAAGTGCGCGCTCCAGCGCGCCGATGCGGCTCGCCAGGCCCTTGATCGCGTCGGAGATCGGGTCCGGCAGGTGGACCCAGTCGGCGTCAGGCCCCTCGGGGCGTCTGCCGTCGATGCGCACCGGATGCCCAGGGTTGCCGACGACGGTCGAGTTCGGCGGCACGTCGTGGATCACGACCGAGTTGGCGCCGATCTTCGAGCCATGGCCGACGCGGATCGGGCCGAGCAGCTTCGCGCCGGAGCCGATCGTGACGTTGTCTTCGACGGTCGGGTGGCGCTTGCCGACGGCGAAGCCAGTGCCGCCGAGCGTCACACCCTGGTAGAGCGTCACGTCGTCGCCGATCTCCGCCGTCTCGCCGATCACGACGCCCATCCCGTGATCGATGAAGAGACCGCGGCCGATCCGCGCCGCCGGATGGATCTCGATCCCCGTCAGCAGCCGCGCGATCCCGGCGATCAGGCGCGGCAACAGCGGCACATGCGCCGCGTAGAGCGCATGCGCGACGCGATGCGCGAGGACCGCGTGCACACCGGGCCAGACCGCGAGGATCTCGCTCGACCCGACGCCGCGCGCCGCAGGGTCGCGCTCCTGGGCGGCGCGCACGTCGCGGCGGATCTCGTTCCACACGCGGGCGAACGTGGCGGGCATGCGCCCAAGGGTAGTTGAGTGGGAGACGGCCGCCGCGCGAGGCGCCCTACGGCGCGAAGAACGGCGTCGAGACGTAGCGCTCGCCGGAGTCCGGCAGCACCGCCACGATCCGCTTGCCGGCCGACTCCGGCCGCTTCGCGAGCTCGAGCGCCGCCCACACGGCCGCGCCGCACGAGATGCCGGCCAGCACGCCCTCGCGCCGCGCGAGCAGGCGCGCGGTGTCGATCGCGTCTTCGTCATCGACGGCGATCACCTCGTCGAGCAGCGCGCGGTTCAGCACCGCCGGCACGAAGCCGGCGCCGATCCCCTGGATCTTGTGCGGCCCCGGCCGTCCGCCCGACAGCACCGGCGAGCTCGCCGGCTCGACCGCGACGACGCGGCACTGCGGATTGCGCTGCTTCAGGACTTCCCCCGCGCCGGTGATCGTGCCGCCGGTGCCGACGCCGGCGACGAGCACGTCGACGCGGCCGTCCATCGCCGCCCAGATCTCGGGCCCCGTCGTGCGGCGGTGGACCTCCGGGTTGGCGGGGTTCGCGAACTGGTCGGGCAGGAACACGTCGTCGCGGCTCGCCATCGCTCTCGCCGCCGCAACCGCCTCGTTCATGCCGCCGAGCGACTCGATCACCTCGACGCGCGCGCCGTAGAGGCGCAGCAGGCCCTCGCGCTCGCGGCTCATCCCCTGCGGCAGCGTCAGCACGAGCTCGTAGCCCTTTGCCGCGCACACGAACGCCAGCGCGATGCCGGTGTTTCCGCTGGTCGCCTCGACGATCGTGCTGCGGCCAGGCTCGATGCGGCCTTCGCGCTCGGCCGCCTCGATCATCGCGACGCCGATGCGGTCCTTGACGCTGCCGCCGGGATTGAACGCCTCGAGCTTTGCGAACAGCGCGCAGTCGCAGCCGTCGGGAAGCAGCCGGGTGAGCTGGACCATCGGCGTGCGGCCGACATGGTCGGCAATGTTGATCGGGATTTGCGGCATTTGCCGCCGCGGACTGTAGCGATCGCTACGAGCGGACGCCGGCGGCGGCTTCTGCGGCCGGCCCCCAGTGCGCCGCGGCAACGGCCCGCAGCCGCTCCTTCGTCGCCGCATCGCACAACGCGCCCGCGATCCCCGCCTCGAACAGCGTGCGCGGATCGGCGCCGAGCGAGCAGGCGGCGGCATGCTCGGACGCGAGGTCGCAGTCGAAGAAGGTCGGGTCGTCGGTGTTGACGGTGCAGCGCACGCCGGCCGCCAGCAGCTCCGGCAGCTGGTGCTGGGCGACCGCCGGCGCGACGCCGAGACGGATGTTGGAGAGCACGCACACGTCGAGCACGATCCCGCGGTCCGCGATCTCTCTCAGCAAGCCGGGGTCCTCGACCGCGCGCACGCCGTGGCGAATGCGGTCGGCGTGCAGCGCGTCGAGCGCGCCGCGGATCGATCTCGGCCCCTCCGTCTCACCCGCGTGCGGCACCGATGCGATCCCGCCGGCGCGAGCGATCTCGAATGCGGGCGCGTACGGCTCCGGCGGATAGCCGACCTCCGGCCCGCCGAGCCCGAGCCCGACGATCCCGCGGTCGCGGTATCTGACGCACCACTCGGCCAGCTCGCAGGCGACCTCGAGCTCTATGAAGCGGGTGATGTCGGGCGTCAGCCGTACCTCGATGCCGAGCTGCTCGCGCGCCGCCTGCACGCCATCGCAGAAGCCCTCGAAGTTCTCCTCCATCGAGACGCCGAGCGGCAGCCGCTCGGTCGGCGAGAAGATCCCCTCGACGTAGACCGCGCCCTGCGCCTGTGCGCGGCGCGCGTAGTCGAGCACCAGCTCGCGGTAGTCCTCGGCGCCGCGCAGCACCGTCGTCGTCGCCAGCCACGCCTCGATGAAGTGGTCGAAGTCGCGGAAGCGCATGTACTCGCGCAGCTCCTGCACCGAGTCGAACGGCAGCGCGCAGCCGTTGCGTCTCGCCGCGGCGAACAGCAGCTCCGGCGAGACGGCGCCCTCGAGGTGCACATGCAGCTCGATCTTCGGGTACGCGGCGGAGGCGCTCACGCGGCGACGCTACCGGATCGCACGTGTGCGGACCGACCGCAGCGGCAAAGACTCCCGCATGCCACGCACACGCCCGCTGATCGCCGTCACCTCGTCCGAGATGCGCGACCCGCCGCCGCATCTGCGCAAGCCGCAGTCGGACCCGGCACGCCGCGAGATGGCGCTCGGGATGCCCTACCTGGAGGCGCTCGAACGCAGCGGCGCGCTGCCGGTCGTCGTGCCGCCGCTGCAGGAGGAGGCGCTCGATGACCTGCTCGACGCGGTCGACGGGCTGCTGCTGTCAGGCGGCCCGGACATCGACCCGGCCGCCTACGGCGAGCCGCCCCACCCGTGCCTCGGTCCGACCGAGCCGCGCCTCGACGCGTTCGAGCTCGAGCTCGCGCAGGCGGCCGATCGCCGCGGCACGCCGCTGCTGGCGATCTGCCGCGGCGCGCAACTGCTCAACGTGGCGCGCGGCGGCACGCTGATCCAGCACCTGCCGGACACCGTCGGCACGCGCATCGCACACCGCCAGCGCGACGCCGCCGACGCGCTCACGCATGCGGTCGAGCTCGATCCGCACTCGCGCCTCGCCGACGTGCTCGGCTGGACCGAGGGACGCGTCAACTCCTTCCACCACCAGGCCGTCGACGCACTCGGCCACGGGCTGCACGTGACCGCTCGCGCCCCCGACGGCGTGATCGAGGCGTTCGAGGCACCCGATCGCCCGTTCCTGCTCGCCGTCCAGTGGCATGCCGAGTACCTCGTCGGCTGGCCGCAGCATGCGCCGCTGTTCGAGGCGTTCGTCGACGCCTGCCGCGCTCCGCACGACGCATGGCTGCCGGCGTAGGACCCGGCGCCGCCGCCGCGCCCGGCTGGGCCGAGTGGCAGAGCTCGGAGCCGTACACGCTCGGCGTCGAGGAGGAGGTGATGCTGCTCAAGCCCGGCGACTGGGGCCTCGCGCAGCGAATCGCCGACGTGCTCGACGCGCTGCCGGAAGGCATGCGCACGTACGTCGGCGCCGAGACGCACGCGAGCGCGATCGAGTTGCAGACCGACCCGCACGGCACCGTGCGCGAGACCGCCGCGCAACTGCGGCGGCTGCGCAGCGACGTCGCCGGTGGGCTGGAGCGACTCGAGCTGACCGCCGCGGCCGCCGGCACGCACGCGACCGCGGTCTGGTCGGAGACCGAGATCACGCCGGCGGAGCGCTATCGCCAGATCCATCGCACGATGCGCGAGCTGGCCGCGCGCGAGCCGACGTACGCGCTGCACGTGCACGTCGGCGTGCGCCATCCCGAGCGCGCGATCGACCTCTACAACCGCATGCGCGCGCACCTCCCCACGCTGCTCGCGCTGTCGGGCAATTCGCCGTACTGGCAGGGCCGCGACGCCGGCTTCGCCTCCACACGTACGGTGCTGTGGCACGCCTTCCCGCGCACCGGTATGCCGCGGCGCTGGCTCGCCTACGACGAGTGGGTCGAGGCAGTCGACCTGCAGATCCGGGCAGGCGCGCTGCCGGAGCCGACGTTCCTGTGGTGGGACGTGCGCCCGCAGCCGCGGCACGGGACCGTCGAGGTGCGCGTGATGGACGCGCAGACGCGGGTCGAGGACACGGCCGCGCTCGTCGCGCTGGTGCAGTCGATCGCGCGGCTGGAGCTGGAGGAGGGCTACGTCTCCGGCACGATCGTCGGAGCCGAAGAGGTGCTGGCCGAGAACCGCTTCATCGCCGCGCGCGACGGCATGCGCGCGCAGCTGATCGACACGACGCAGGAGCGGCTGCGGCCGGTCGGCGACGTGCTGGAGGACCTGCTGCAGGCGGCCGCGCCGCACGCCGAGGCGCTCGGCTGCGCGGACGCGCTGGCCGACGTGCGCCGGCTCGCCGCCGACCCGGGGGCCGAGCGCCAGCGCCGCGAGGCGGCGCAACGCGGCGACCTGTCCGAGACGGTCGCCGCGCTGGCCGGGCAGTTCCTCGCGTGAGCGGCGGTCGCGCCGCTTCGCGGTCAGCGGATCTTCATGCCCCAGCGCTGGTACGTCGCAGCGCAGGCATGTCTGCTCGGCGAGACCGTCACCGTCGGCGGGGCGCCCGCCGACGCCGGCGCGTTCAGCGTGATCGCCGCGCACGAGACGTCGTTATACGGGTAGCTCTCGATCAGGCCGCCCTTGCTGATGCGGTGCACGAGCAGGTATCTGCCGGGCGCGATCCCGTCGATGTCGATGAACTGGCCCTCGATGTTGGCCGGGTAGTTGTCGCCCCAGCCGACCGTGATCCCCTCGGTCATCTGCGTCAGCTCGGGATGCTCTCTGCCGCAGTAGCCGGGGTAGGCGGGCTTGCGCGGCTGGTGCTTCATGCGTCTGCCGGGCGTGAGCTGGTAGCGGTCGCCGAGGCAGAAGCCCTGTTTGCGGTCGCGCCGCAGCCGTCTCGACGCGTTGCCGGTCCACAGCTCGTAATGGTCGATGCCCATCAGGTGCCAGTGCTGATGGTCCGACGCGTGCACGTACTTGAGCACGCCGGCGACCTTTCTGACGACGCGCGTGCTGCCGTCGCTGCGGCGGATGACCTGGTGCGCCTCCATCGTGTCGGAGCCCGGCTTGCGCGTGCCGGTGAGGATCAAGGGGCCCTCCCCGACGTTGCCGATTGTCGAGTCGAACACGAGGCGCGTCTGCGGCGTGCCGGTCGAGCTGTCGACCACGACGTTGATGCTGGTCGGTGTGCCCTGCGCGAGGTCGGGCAGCAAGTCGCGGGGTTTGGCGAGCGCCGTGGCGGGCGCGAGGAGCGTGAGCGCGCTCAGCGCGAGCAGGAGTCGTTGCATGCAGATGGGAACGCGCGATCGGGCCCGCGGTTGGGGGGATGGCGCGGGGGCTGGTGCGCCGTGACGAGCGGGGAGTCGCCGGCGCGCGCCGGCGACTCCCGGCTCGTCGTATGCGCTCAGCGATCGCCGATCGCGGGGTCGCGGCGGGCCGTCGTCGCGCCGCGGTCGCGCCGCGACAGGCGGCTCCCGCGGCGGAAGCGGCCGCTCGTCGTCGCCGGCGCTGCCGTTTCGGCTTCCGCGGCCGCCGCTTCGTTCAGCTCGATGTCGCGCACGCTGCGCACGGACAGCCGGCCAAGCGCCGTGGCGGCGAAGTACAGGATCAGCACGCCCAGCGCCAGGAAGTAGCCGAGCAGCTCGAACACCTGGAGCGTGTTGGAGCCGTGCACCGTCCCGATCTGGCTGACGCCGTGGTTCCACAGCTGGCTCACGGTCGGGCCGACGACGAACCAGGCGCCGGCGAAGACACCGAGCAGCGCGCCGAAGGAGGCGCTCGGGCGCCGCGCGCTCGACATCAGCAGCAGGCCGCCGACGACGGCGACCACGCCCGGAAGGACGGACAGCCAGAACCGCCCGGTCGTCCAGTGCCACGCGGTGTCCGGTCCGATCGCATAGCCCAACGACGGGCCAATGAACGGAATCAGTGCGCCCCACGCCCCCAGCAGCGCGATAAGTGCGCCGCTGACGGCGCCGCGGGTGCGAGGAACTCGCATGGTGCTCCTCCTCGTCTTCGGGTTGGGAACGCTCGGAGCCCTACCCGCGCGGCGCTGCGCCAACCCCGAAGCGGTCAGCGCATCAGATGTAGTACATCGCCGCGCCGGCCTCGCGCGCTTCGCGCTCGATCACGTCGGCGACGGTCGTCTGCTCGAGCACGGCGCGCGCGGCGGCGGCGGCGTCGGCGAAGACGCCCTCGGCGCCGGCGCCGAAGGTGCCGTCGAGCAGCTCGACGAGCTCCAGCACGGTGATCTGCGCGGGTTCGCGCGCGAAGCTGTAGCCGCCCTTCACGCCGCGCTGCGATCTCAAGACCCCGGCGCGCCGCAGCACCGCGAACAGCTGCTCGAGAAACTGGACGGGGATGTTGCGACGTCTCGCCAGCTCACCGATCGGCACCGGCCCCGCGCCGCCGAGCCGGCCCAGCTCCGCAAGCGCCTGCAACGCATAGGGCGATTTCGTCGTGATCGAGAGCATGCGCGCCAGCGATGGTAAGTCACCGACCCGCCAGCACCGCGAGATCGCGTCGTTTCGCGAGCGGATCGTCGTGCCTGCGAAGGACGCAGGGAGCGTGGCCTGCTATGGCAGGCGAGCGACCGAGGACGCCCGCAGGCGCGGCGAGGCGCCGCGAAACGGCGCGATCAGATCCAGCCGCGCTCTGTTGCGATGAGAACCGCCTGCGCGCGGTCGACCGCGCCGAGCTTGCCGTAGATGTTGTGCAAGTGCGTGCGCACCGTGCTGGTCGAGAGCGCGAGCTCGTGCGCGATCTGCTTGTAGACCTTGCCCTGGCCGAGGCGCCGCAGCACCTCGATCTCGCGCGTCGAGAGCGGGCACGGATCGAGCTGGCGGGCGCGCTGGCCGTTCGACGGATACGGCAGGTCGTACATGACCGCGCGCAGCTCCGCCGGACCGAGCCCGACCGTGCGCGCGCACTGCAGCATCTCGGCCGGATTGACGGCGTCGCCCTGCCCGTAGTGGGCGAGCATGTCCGCCAGTCGCACGAGCGCCGCCTCGCCGTCGGCGTCGGCGCCATGGTGGCGCTCGATCGTCGAGGCGATCGACTTCGGCAGTCCCCAGCGGCGCGCGAGCACGCCACCGACCAGGGCGTGGTCGACGCCGAGCTCGCGGCGCTCGCGATGAATCCGCTCCTCGGGCGTTCTCGCGTCGCCGTGCACCTGGCGAGGGTAGCCCGGATAGGCGTGCGCAAGCACGAGCTTGCCGACGTCGTGCAGCAGAGAGGTGACCATCAGACGGTCGCGCTCCTCGTAGCCGAGCTCAGCGGCGAGCCGGTCGGCGGCGCGCTGCGTGGCGACGCCGTGCAGGCGGAAGCGCTCGGGCGTGCCCTCCCAGATGCCGGACCGCTCGAAGAAGTCGAACGTGCGCGCGCGGCTCGCGAGCGCCTGCACCGCAGCCGGCGAGAGGACGCTGACTGCGCGCACGACGCTGTCGACCCGACCGCGGGCGCGGCCGTCGACGCGGTTCGCGAGCCGCAGCGTGGCGATCGCAAGCGCAACGTCGGACTCGACGGCGGTCACGACGTCGGCTGTCGCTGGGCGCTCCTGCGCGAACAGGCGCAGCACGCGGTTGCGTGACTCGGCCAGCACGGGGAACGCCTCGAGCGCCTCGAAGGCCGCCGTCAGGCGACGGCCGTGGCCCTCGTTGTGGTGCCGCACCATCGGTGGGTCGGCACTGGTGCTCGTGGCGGGCAAGCTCGTGGGTGCGGGTGCGGTCGAAGCGGCAGGCGTCATTGCGATCGTAGAGTCCCTCTGCTTGGCGTGCGCGGGAGGTGCGACGGTGACGCCGCGTCCCGGGTCCTCTATCGGCAGGCGTGGCCGACCGGTTTAGGGTCGTGCGCCCATTTGTCTGGACGCTCGCGTTCAACCGCCGTCGGCGCGCCGACTCAGGCGCGCGCGCGCTCGGCAGCGCGTGCAAGGGCAGCGTCGATGCGCCGCAGCGACTCGTCACGGCCGAGCAGCGCGACGCTCTCGAAGATCCCCGGTGAGACTGTCGTGCCGGCGATTGCGACGCGCACCGGCTGAAAGACCTGCTTCGGCTTCCACCCGCGCGCCTCGACGAGCCCGCGCAGCGCGGCCTCCACCGCCTCCTGCCCGAACGTCTCTGGCGCGATTGCCGCGAGCGCCTCGCGCGCCGCTGCCAGCGCGTCGGCGCCGCCCTCGGCGCCGATCGTCTTCGCCCATGCGGCCGGATCGTCGACCGGACCGTCATAGAGGAAGCCGGCGAGCGGCCAGAAGTCGGCGAGCGTCTGGATCTTGTCGCGGCTGATCGCGACTCCGCCGCGCAGACCCTCGCGGCCGGTGAGCGTCTCGATCCGTGCCGTCAGCTCATCGACCGGCAGCTCACGCAGGTAATGGCCGTTGAAGTGGCGCAGCTTTCTCTCGTCGAAGACGGCGGGGGACTTCGAGATGCGCTCCAGTCGCAGGCGCTGTGCCAGCTCTTCGCGGGGGAAGATCTCCTCCTCGGCGTCGAAGCCGGCGCCGAGCAGCGCGACGTAGTTGACCACCGCCTCGGGCAGGTAGCCGGCGTCGCGCAGCTCCTGCACGGAGGCGGCGCCGTGGCGCTTGGAGAGCTTCTTGCCGTCGGGGCCGTGCAGCAGCGGCAGGTGCGCGTAGCGGGGCGCGGTCGCGCCGAGCGCCTCGAACACGAGCAGTTGCTTGGGCGTGTTGGAGAGGTGATCCTCGCCGCGCACGACGTGCGTGATGCCGGCGTCGAGGTCGTCGATCGCGACCGCGAAGTTGTAGAGGACGGAGCCGTCCGCGCGGGCGATCACGGGGTCGTCCATGTGCACGTGCTGGAAGCGCGCCTCGCCGCGGATGACGTCGTCGACGACGGTTTCCCCCTCGTCCGGCACGCGCAGGCGCACGGCGCCCTCCGCCTGCGCCTCGCCGCGGAAGCCGCGGTCGTGGCCGTGCCTGTCCTTGAAGGCTCTGACGTCGTCAGCGGTCGCGGTCGTGCGGTAGGCGTGGCCGCTGTCGAGCAGCTGCTGAAGCGCGGCAGCGTGACGCGCGGCGTTCTGCGTCTGGAAGATCGGGCCCTCGTCCCAGTCGAGCCCGAGCCAGCGCAGCGCGTCGAGGATCTGCTCGACGTTCTCGGGGGTCGATCGCTCGCGGTCCGTATCCTCGATCCGCAGCACGAGGGCGCCCCCGCTGCCGCGTGCCAGCAGCCAGTTGTAGAGAGCCGTTCGAGCCCCGCCGATGTGCAGCGCGCCGGTGGGAGAAGGAGCAAAGCGAACCCGCATGAAGCGCGAATGCTAATCGGCGCCCACGTGAGCCCGGCGGGCGGTCTGGCGAAGGCCGTCGAGCGCGGCGTCGAAAGAGGCTGCCAGGCGATCCAGATCTTCAACCAGTCGCCGCGCATGTGGAAGCCGACGAGATACGGCGAGGACGACTTCGCCGCCTTCACTGCGGCGAAGCTCGACAGCCCGATCGAGGCAGTCATGATCCACGCCGTCTATCTGCTGAACTGCGCGAGCGAGGACGAGGAGATCCGCGCGAAGTCGGTCGCCTCACTCGTCCACTCGCTGCGCGTCGGCGAGGCGATCGGCGCGCATTGCGTCGTGCTGCACCCCGGCTCGGCGCTGAGAGGCGACGTCGGCGAGGCGATCGAGCGTGCCGGCTGGGCGATCCAGGAGGCGCTCGACATGACCGACCACTGCCCCCTGCACCTGGAGAACACGGCCGGCGCGGGCGGCACGCTCGGGCGCTCGTTCGAGGAGCTGGCGGCGCTGATCGAGGCGGCCGGCGGCGGGCGGCGGCTCGGCATCTGCCTCGACTCCTGCCACCTGCTCGCGTCGGGGTACGACATCCGCACGATGGAGGGGTTGGAGCAGACGCTCGAGCGCTGCGACGAGATCGTCGGGCTCAACCGCCTCGGCTCGCTGCACCTCAACGACTCGCAGACGCCGTTGAGCTCCAACCGCGATCGCCACGCCTGCTTGGGCGACGGCGAGCTCGGCGAGGAGGGCGTGATGGCGTTCCTGTCCGAGCCGCGCTTCGACGGACTGCCGGTCGTGATGGAGACGCCCGGACCGGACAAGAGAGGCACGACCGCCGAGGAGGTCCGCTACGCGTTCGCGCTGCGCGAGCGCGGGCTGGCCGCACGCGGCATCTAGACGGCCACCGGCCCCGGCGCAAGCACGTCGGGGTCGTGCCCCGGCCGCACCTCGGCGCCGGCGTCGCGCAACGCGCGCAGACGCTCGGCCGAGGCTGCCTGGGCGGCGTGGTCGTCGGCGAACACCGGGAAGCGGTGGTCGTCGAGGCCGGCGGCGACGTGCGTCACATCCCCGCCGATGACGAGCCGCTCGCCGACGCGGACCGACTGGTGCCCCGGCGTGTGCCCCGGCGTCGACAGCAGCCGGATCGAGCCGTCGCCGAGCAGGTCGTGGTCGCCGTCGACGAGCACCACCTGCCGCTCGATCGCGGCGTAGTCGGGAGGCAGGAAGAAGTTGCGCGCGACCGCCTGTTCGTCATGCGCCGCCTCCCACTCGCGCCGCTGCAGGACGACCGGCACCGAGCGCGGCAGCAGCGCGAGGCCGCCGGCGTGGTCGTAGTGCAGGTGCGTGAGCACAACCCGGGTGATCGTCGTCAGGTCGACGTGCTCAGCGACGCTGCGCTCCTGCTCGAGCTGCACCGGACCGAGCGCGTCGGGGCGCCCGTAGCGGCGCAGCGGGTCGCGCACGGCGTCGGGATGCAGCCCCGTGTCGACGAGGACCCGCTCTCCCGCGGTCTCGATCAGGTAGGCCGGAACCGGAAAGCGGACCTGCCGGGCGAGGTCCTCCCCGCGGCGGAACACGCCTGCGGGCGCCAGCAGCCAACCGACGTTGAACAGCGTCACCTCCATGCGCCGGACGCTACGCGCCGCTGCGATACGAGATGCGACTGTCGCAGTAGCGTGTGCGACATGCGTGTTGGCGTCGCCGCTCTGCCCGGCTGCTTCGACTCCGGCCTCGTCGTGCTGCTCGACGTGCTGCGGACCGCGGACGCGCTGCGCACGAGCGTCGACCGCGCGATCGAGCCGCTCGAGGTGCGGCTGCTCGGCGGCGCGAGCCGCGTCGCGACCGCAAGCGGGCTGACGCTCACACCGGATCGGGCGATCGGCGATGCGGATGGCTTGGACGAGCTGGAGCTGCTCGTCGTGCCGGGCCTTGGGGCGGTCACGCCCGCGGCGCTGGCGGACGCGCTCGCCGCCACGCCCGTCCGCCGCCTGCGCCGGCGCCTGTCCGACGCGGACGCGCAGCTGACGCTCGCGGCCGCGTGCACGGGCACGTTCGTGCTGGCAGACGCCGGCCTGCTCGACGGGCGCAGCGCGACGACCACCTGGTGGTTGGCCGGCACGTTCCGTCGCCGCTATCCGCGCGTGGAGTTGGACCTCTCGCGCATGGTCGTGCACAGCGGTCCCGTCACAACCGCGGGTGCGGCGTTCGCGCACATCGACCTGGCGATCGGCATCGTCGCGCGCGCGAGCCCCCAGCTCGCGGATGCGGTCGCCCGCTACATGCTGATCGACGAGCGGCCCGCACTCAGCGTTGCCGCCGCCACCGCGCACCTCGCAAGCGCCGACGCGCTCGTGGCCGAGTTCGAGGCGTGGGTGCGCGAGCGCCTCGACGAGGCGCTGACGATCGACGACGCCGCGACGGCACTCGGGACGACACGCCGCACGCTGGAGCGCCGCTGCCGCGCGCGCACCGGCCACAGCCCGCACGAGCTGGTCGCGCGCCTGCGCGTCGAGCGCGCCCGGCATCTGCGGCGCACGACGAACCTCGGCTACGAGCAGATCGCGCCGCTCGTCGGCTACCGGCACGGCTCGACGCTGCGCGCGCTGATGCGCCGGACCGTGCGCTAGCGTGAGCGCTCCCGTGGCGTCGGCGCACGATCCTCGGGACGCGGCGGCCGTCACGCTTGCGCCACCCGACCCGCACGTGCTCGTCCTCTTCGGAGCGACTGGCGACCTTGCGCGCCGCAAGCTGCTCCCCGGCCTCCTGCATCTGTCTGAGGCCGGCCTGATGCCGCCGAGCTTCCGCGTCGTCGGCACCTCGCTCGACGAGCTCGACGACGACGGCTTCCGCGCGCTCGCGCGCAGCGCCGCCAACGACTTCGCGCGCCACCGCTTCTCCGAAGCGCAGTGGGCCGACTTCGCACGGCGGCTCACGTACGCGCCGCACGACGCCGGCGCCGACGGACTCGCGCGCACGGTCGGCGAGGCGGTCGAGGCGTGCGGCCACAGCACGCGCCTGCTGCACTACCTGAGCGTGCCGCCGGCCTCGGCGGGCGCGACCGTGCGGCTGCTCGGCGACGCGGGTCTCGTCCGCGACGCGCGCGTGATCATGGAGAAGCCGTTCGGCTGGGACCTCGCGAGCGCCCGCGCGCTGAACGCCGCGGTGCATACGGTGTTCGATGAGCGGCAGGTCTTCCGCATCGACCACTTCCTCGGCAAGGAGGCGGCGCAGAACATCCTCGCGTTGCGCTTCGCGAACGGCCTGTTCGAGCCGATCTGGAACCGCCTGCACATCGACCACGTGCAGATCGACGTGCCGGAGACACTGTCGATCGGCACGCGCGCCGGCTTCTACGAGAGAACCGGCGCCTACCGCGACATGGTCGTCACGCACCTGATGCAAATCCTCGCGTTCGTCGCGATGGAGCCGCCGACAGCGCTGGAGCCGCGCGCGATCACGGAAGAGAAGAACAAGGTCTTCCGCTCGCTGAAGCCGTTGGACCCGGCGTGGGTCGTGCGCGGCCAGTACGAGGGCTACCGCGCCGAGCCCGGCGTCGCGCCCGACTCCGACACGGAGACGTTCGTCGCGCTGCGCTGCGAGATCGACAGCTGGCGCTGGTCGGGCGTGCCGTTCTACCTGCGCACCGGCAAGCGGATGGCGGAGAGCGCGCGCATCATCTCGATCTCCTACCACGAGCCGCCGGCGGGGATGTTTCCGACCGGCTCAGGCGTCGGCGAGTACGGGCCCGATCACCTCACGTTCGACCTCGACGAGTCCTCGCGCCTGTCGCTGTCGTTCTACGGCAAGCGGCCGGGGCCGGGGATGCGACTCGACAAGATGAGCATGCAGTTCTCGCTTGAGGAGACCGGCGCCGACGGCGACGCGCTCGAGGCCTATGAGCGGCTGATCCACGACGCGATGGTCGGCGACCACACGCTGTTCACGACCGCGGACGGGATCGAGCGACTGTGGGAGGTGTCGGCGCCGTTGCTGGAGCGCCCCTCGCCGCTGCACACGTACGCGCCCGGCTCGTGGGGCCCGGAGGCGATGCAGGCGCTGATCGCGCCGCATAGCTGGCGGCTGCCCTTCGCGCGGCGCTGGCGCGGGGCGAGATAGCCGTTGAGGGCGCTTGCCGGCTCGACCGCGGCGCGGCGCAGTCGGTAGGCGCCGCTACGCCGCGACGGCGTCGAGCATCGCGCCGCCGAGCAGGTGGTCGAGCTCGGCGCGCAGCGCGGCGTTGGCTGCCGCAACGCGGTACTCGGCGCCGAGCTTCAGCTTGCGCAGCCCGCGGCTCGTCTGCAAGTCGAGCACGACGTCCGACTCGCCCGGGTGCAGCGCGATCAGCTGCTTCAGGTCCTCAATGATCGACGCCGGCAGCGCGGTCGCGTCGAGCCGCAGGCGCACCGGCGGCGGCCCGACGGGGATCGTGCGCGCCTGCTCCCGCGCCTTCTCGACCTCCGCCGCGGTCGGCTCGAATCTCGACGCCTCCTGCAGGATCACGCATGTCGAGTTGGCGTCCTTGTGGTCGACCTTGCCGCGCACGAGCACGACCGAGTCGAGCGCGAGCGCCTCCTCATGGGCGGCGAGCGCTCTGCCGAAGACGAGCAGCTCGGTCGTCCCCTCGAGGTCGTCGAGCGTGGCGAACATCATCGGATCGCCTCTCTTCGTGCGGATCTTCTTGCCCTGCGTGATGATCCCGCCGACGGTGACCCACTCGCCGTCCTTGCGGTCGGCGAGCTGCGCGAGCCCGCAGTCGACTCTGACGCGCATCGCCTCGCGCACCGCCTTGAGCGGATGCGCCGAGACGAACAGGCCGATCGACTCCTTCTCGACCGCCAGCAGCTCCGCCTGCTCGAATTCCTCGCTGGGGATCGGCGGGTGGCTCGGCGCGGCGAAGGCGGCAGCAGCGCCAGTGGCCGCAGCCGGGTCGTCCATGCCGAGGTCGAAGATCGAGCCCTGCCCCATCTGCGCGTCCTGCTGCGCCCGCTGGCCGGAGGACTGCGCCTGCTCCAGCACGGTGAGCATGCCCTTGCGGGTCGCGCCGGTCGAGCCGAACGCGCCGCACTTGATGAGCGCTTCGATCGCCTTCTTGTTGACGGTGCGGTTGTCGACGCGTTCGCAGAAGTCCCATATCGAGGTGAATGGCCCCCCCTCCTCGCGCGCGGCCTTGATCGCCTCCACCGCGGCGAAGCCCACGCCCTTCACCGCGTCGAGCCCGAAGCGGATCTTGCCGTCGATGACCATGAACTCGTGGTCGGACTCGTTCACGTCCGGCGGCAGGATCTCGATCCCCATCTGCTCCGTCTGCGCGACGAAGAACGGGACCTTGTCCTTCGTATCCATCACGGACGAGATCAGCGCGGCCATGTACTCGGCCGGATAGTTGGCCTTCAGCCAAGCGGTGCGGTAGGAGATCAGCGCGTAGCAGGCGGCGTGCGACTTGTTGAAGGAGTAGTCGGCCGACTTCTCGTTCGTCTGCCACAGCGACTCGATCGTCGAGCCGGCAACGCCGGAGGCCTGGCAGCCGGCGACGAACTCGGGCTTCAGCTCGGCCATCGCGGCGCGGTTCTTCTTGCCGATCGCCTTGCGCAGGTCGTCCGCCTTCGCGCCGCTGAAGCCGGCGAGCGACTTGGCGATCTGCATCGCCTGCTCCTGGTAGAGGATCACGCCCTTGGTCGACTCGATGATCGGCCTCAGGCGCTCGTCGGCGTACGTGACGGAGTCGGGGTCGCGCTTGCCGCGCGCGTACGTCGGGATCTGGTCCATCGCGCCCGGGCGGTAGAGCGCAACGAGCGCGACGAGGTCCTCGAACTCGGTCGGGCGCACCTTCTTGAGCGCTTCGCGCATGCCCTCGGACTCGAACTGGAACACGCCGATCGAGTCGCCGGCCGCAAGCATCGCGTACGTCTTCGCGTCGTCGAGCGGCAGCGTCGTCATGTCGGGGCGCGCGCCGGTCGAGCGCTCGACGATGTCGAGCGCGTCCTCGATCACGTCGAGGTTGCGCAGCCCGAGGAAGTCCATCTTCAGCAGGCCGAGCTCCTCGACCGGCTTCATCGAGAACTGCGTGACGGTGCGGTAGATCTTCTCGCCCGTCTCCACGTCGGTGCCGGCGTCGGCCAGCTGCAATGGGACGATGTCGGTCAGCGGCCGGTCCGCGATCACGACCGCGGCGGCGTGGATCGAGGAGTTGCGCACGATCCCCTCCAGGCCCTTCGCGACGTCGACGATCTGTCTTGCGATCGGGTCGGAGTCGACGGCCTTGCGCAGCTCCTGGCCGGGTGCCAGGCAGTCCTCGAACGACGGGGGCCGGCCCATGATCGGGTCGGGGATCAGCTTCGCGAGGCGGTCGCCGGCGCCGTAGTCGTGGCCCAGCACGCGCGCGGCGTCGCGCGTCGCGGCGCGCGGGAACATCTTGCCGAACGTGACGATCTGCGCGACCGACTCTCTTCCGTATTTGTCGGTGACGTAGCGGATCACGCGCTCGCGGCCGCGCACGGAGAAGTCGATGTCGATGTCCGGCATCGAGACGCGCTCGGGGTTGAGGAAGCGCTCGAACAGCAGGTCGTAGCGGAGCGGGTCGACGTCGGTGATGCGGAGCGTGTAGGCGACGATCGAGCCGGCCGCCGAGCCGCGGCCCGGGCCGACGGCGATGCCGTTGTCCTTCGCGTACTTGACGAAGTCCCAGACGATCAGGAAGTAGGCGTTAAAGCCCATCTTGTCGATGACCGCGAGCTCCATCTCCATCCGCTCGATCGCCTCGGCCGGCGGCGGGCTGCCGTAGCGCTCGTTGAGGCCCTGCAGCACGAGCGCGCGCAGGTAGCTTCTCTCGTCCTGACCGTCGGGCGTCGGGTATCTCGGGATCAGCTGCTTGCCGAGCTCGATCTCGACGTCGCAGCGCTCGACGATCTCAAGCGTGGTCGGCAGTGCGTCGGGCCATTCGGCGAAGGCGGATGCCATCTCGTCGTTCGACTTCAAATAGAACTCGTTGGTGTCGAACGTCATCTTGGGCTCGGCCAGCGTCGACTTCGTCTGCACGCACAGCAGGGCGGTGTGATGGTGGTAGTCCTCCTTGCGGAGGTAGTGCACGTCACCGGTGCCGACGAGCGGGCGGCCGACCTCGCGCGCGATGCGGACGATCCCCTCGTTCGCCTTGTCCTGGTCGGCGATGCCGTTCTTCTGCACCTCGAAGTAGACCTGGTCGCGGCCGAAGACGTTCATCAGGTCGTCGATGTGCGCGCGCGCCTCGTCGGGGCGATCGTGCACGAGCCGCTGGCAGAAGCGGCTGGCGAGGCAGCCGGTGAGGACGATGATCCCCTCGCTGTGCCGCGACATCACGTCGAGGTCGACGCCCGGCTTACCGCGGTGCAGCCCCTCAAGGAAGCCGGTCGACGACAGCTTGACGAGGTTGCGGTACCCGGCCGGCGTCTCGGCCAGCAGCGTGAGGTGGTTGCGTTCGACTCTGCCGTCGCGGAAGTGGCGGTCGTCGACGACGTACACCTCGCAGCCGAGCAGCGGCTTGATGCCGTGCTTCTTCGCGGCCTTGAACAGCTCCACCGAGCCGTTCATGACGCCGTGGTCGGTGAGGCCGAGCGCCGGCTGGTCGAACGCCGCCGCGCGCGCCGCGAGCGCGTCGATCTTGCACGCGCCGTCGAGCAACGAGTACTCGGAGTGGACGTGGAGATGGGCGCAGGACGGCGTTGTCACGGGTCGTCCAGGATAGGCCTTCAGCCGGACGGCCTCCGGCCATTTCGCCCCCTCCCCGCACCGAGCTTTTCCGCGTTTTCCGGGGTTTCGCGAAGCGGGTTGGTCGTGCCGGCAGACTGCGCTACGCTGTCGCCATCGTCAGGGTGGACCACGGTCCTCACCTCGAGAGCCCGGAGCCGCTTACTCCGGGCTCTCCTCGTTAAGGCGAGAGCCCGGCACCCCCGCTTAGGGTGCCGGGCTGTGGCGCTACCGGGTGATCCGGAGAATCACCACCAGCAGGGCCAGCATCATCAGGGTGGCTTCTATCGCCATCACCTCCTTTCTCGGGACCGGAGTCCCGGCCGGAGCACGACGCCCCGACAGTTCTGGAGGTGCAGCGGCTCTGATGAGCGCGCCGCATCGTAGGACGATCGTCTGCCGAAGCCCACAAATCGCCTGGAATTTCAGGCTTTCTTTGCTAGATCGCGCGTAAGTCGCCGCAGAGCGAGCAGCGTGCTGCGGCGACGTGCGCTCAGGCGGCCGCGTGCTCGGTGCGCGCGATCCAGCCGCGCAGGAGCGTGAGCGCGGCGGCGTCGCCGTCGAGCGTGCCGGCCTCGCCGGGCGCGGGCTGTACGCCGGCGAGCAACGCGAGCAGCGCGCCGCGCGTGCAGCGCAGCATGAGGCGGGTCGGCTCGGGCGGCTCGCTCGTCACGACCGACGGCTCCTCCCCGTCCGCGATTCGCAGCCACGCATCGACCGGGCCGCCGGCGAGCGGCACGTGCGCGATCGCGAAGCGCGCGCCGCGCGTCGCCTCCGGCTCGATCGCGAGCGCGATCAGACGCAACGCGAGCGCCGGCTCGAGCGCGACGCCGGCGGCGCCGAGTTCGCGCAGGCCGAGCGGCGTGCGCGCGAGGCGGCGCAGCTCGCGCAGCGCCTTGCGGCCACCGCGCACGCGCGCCGGGCGGCGCAGCAGCGTGCGGCGGCCGTGCAGCAAGCGCGCAACGCCGGCGACATCGCCGGCGATGCTCAGGTCGCGCTCGCTGCGAGGACGCGGAGCCCGTCGCTGGACGACGACCGACGGACTGTGCGGCGCGACATCGACCGCGAGGCAGCCGCGGTCGGCCAGCACTACGTCGTAGCGCAGCGGCGCCGCGGCCGCGAGTCCGTGCGCGGGCAGCAACCCGACGGCGACGCGGCCCGCCGTCTCGGGCTCCGTCGCGAGCAGACGCTGGACGGCGGACGTGAGCCACGGGGCGACCGGGCCGGCGGCGAGCGGCACGGGCGCCGGCTCCTCGACGACCGCTGGGACGGCGGCACGCAGACGCTCGCGCGCGGCGCTGAGCCGCAGCGGGTCGAGCGCGGCCGCGGGCGGCGGCTGCGACGGCGGCAGCTCGCGCGCGGCGGCCGGCGCAGACTCGGGCTCCGGCGGCGCGGCGGCCGGCGCAGGCGCCGACGGCGCGACCGGCTCGGCCGACGCAGCCGCAGCGGCCGGCTCAGGTGACGCGGCGGTCGGCGGCGACACGGTCGTCGACGCCGGTGCGGGCTCCGCGGCGGCCGGCAGCGGCGCTGCGGCCGTGAGCGCTGGGGTTGCCGACGGCATCGGCGCCGCGGATGGCGCGGCGCTCCCGGCGGGCGCGCGCGGCGGAGCAGCAACGGGCGCAGCCCGGTCCGGCGCGGCAGGGGCGGGCGCGGTCTGGTCCGCCGCTGCGGGGACATGCGGGGCTGGCGCAGCCACGGCCGGCGCCGGCGCCGCACCGCTGCCGACGGCGAGCGCGTTGGCCGCCGTCAGCTCCTCGCGGACCCGGCGCAGCGCCGCTTCAATCCGCCGCTCCGCCTCCACGCGCTGATGCACCGCGCGCTGGAGCGCGGCGATGTGCGTGCGCAGCTCGCGTTGCACCGCCAGACTCGCGTCGAGCTGCGCCTGTAGGCGGCTCGAGCGCTCGCGCTCGAGCGCCAGTGCGGTGATCGGCGCGGCGCGCTCGCCGCGGCGCTGGTCCTCTGCGGCGCCGCCTGGCTTCGCGGCGGGGACCGGTCCGGCGGCCGCGCGCTGCGCGACGATCCGCCGCTCGCGCGCGAGCGCTGGCATCTCGGCGGCTGGCCGCGGGCCCGCGGTCAGCGGCGCTGCGGAGATCGCCGCCGCCGTCCGCGCGACCGCCAGCTCGCGGCGCAGTCCGGCCGCCCAGGCGACGGACGGCGCGGCGTGCCCGTTGCGGGCCGTCCCGTTCGCCGGCGCCGACGGCTCAGCGGTGGGCGCGACCTCGGCGGCGGTCGGCACGAATGCGGGCTCCTTGGCAGGCGCGACCTCGGCGGCGGGCGGCGCGGATACCGGCTCGCTCGCTGGCGCAGCCTCAGCGGCTGGCAGCTCGGGCGCAGCCTCGCGCTTCGCCGCCAACGCGTCGCGCTCGCGGCGCGCTCCGATCAGCGCCTCGCGCAGCTCGTCGCGCTCCGCCTGCAGATGTCTGGCCTCGGCGATCGCCGCGTCGGCGCCCTCGCGCGCGGCGGCCGCTTCGGCGCGCGCCGCGTCGCGCTCGGCCGCCAGCCGTGCGCGCTCGCGCGCGAGCTGCGCCGCGAGCACCTGCGCGTCAGCCGCCCGGCGCGCGGCCGACTGCTCGGCCTGCTCGGCACGCTGCGCGCGCCGCTCCGCCAGCACCGTGGGATCGACGACGTTCCCCCCTTCGGCGGAGGGCGCGGACGGACCCCGCCGCGCGTCGTCGGGCGGAGGGGTTTCAGGCGGCATGGAGACGTGCATCGAGGTCGTGGCCGGACGCCGGCATCCCACCGGCGCGATCTGCCAGCAGGGTACGCCTCGAAGCGGACGCCGCGCGGGCGGCGGCGGCCCGCGCCGCGCGGTCAGCGAGGGGCGCTACGCCTGCGCGTGCGCGTGGCGGCGCCGCACCGCCATCGCGCCGGCAGCGGCGACGGTCCCGGCCGCAAGCATGCCTGCGCCGAGGCGCCGCGCGTGACCATAGCGGCGGCGCAGGTACCACATGCCACCACGCCACACGACGAAGCCGAGCGCTTTGTACGCGTTGCTTGACATGCTGAGGCGTCTACCCGTCGCCGGGCGATCCGTCACCCGCGGTTGCGCAGCTGATGCGCCAACCGCGACTGCAGCGACCACAGCTCGATGAAGCCCGGCGAGGCGGTCTGCGAGAACAACCCGCCCGACTCGGCGAACGACGCCAGCGACGCGTCGTAGACGGCGTTCGGCGACTCGCGCGTGACGACGCGCACCGAGCCCTTGAACAGCTTCAGCCCGATCGTCCCGGTCACCTGCGCGTTGACGGCGTCCATGTAGGCGTCGAGATCGCTGCGCAGCGGCTCCCACCACAGGCCGGCGTACACGAGGTAGCCCCACTTCTGATCCAAAGCCGACTTGAACTGGTTCTGGTGGATCGTGCCGACGAGCCGCTCCAGCTCGATGTGCGCGGCGAGGATGATCGCCGCCGCCGGCACCTCGTAGATGTCGCGCACCTTCAGGCCGACGATGCGGTCCTCGATGTGGTCGACGATCCCGACGCCGTGCTTGCAGCCGATCTCGGCGGCCCGCTCCAGCAGCTCCACGAGCCCCAGCCGCTCGCCGTTCAGCGCGACCGGCACGCCGCGCTCAAACTCCACCGTGACGACCTCGGCCTCGTCTGGCGCCTCCTCGGGGCGCGTGACGAGCTGGAAGACGTCGTCCTCCGGCGCGTGCGAGAGGTCCTCGATCCAGCGGCCCTCGGAGGAGCGGCCCCACAGGTTGTCGTCGATCGAGTACGGCGCGACCTCGGTCCCGCCCTTGACGGGGATGCCGTGCTCGCGCGCGTAGGCGATCTCCTCCTCGCGGCCCATCTGCCACGAGCGCACCGGCGCGATCACCTTCAGCTCGGGCGCGAGCGTCGCGATCGTCGTCTCGATGCGGACCTGGTCGTTGCCCTTGCCGGTGCAGCCGTGCGCGATCGTGTCGCAGCCCGACTGGCGCGCGTAGTCGACCGCGAGCTGCGCGATCAGCGGCCGGCCGAGCGCCGTGAACAGCGGGTAGCCGTTGCCGTAGACGGCGTTGGCCTTGATCGCCGGCACGAGGAACTCGTGCGCGAACTGCTCGCGCGCGTCGACGACGTGGCACTCGATCGCGCCGAGCTTGAGCGCCTTGCCCTTGACGACCTCGTAGTCCTCGCCGGGCTGGCCGAGGTTGACCGTGAGGCAGACGACCTCCGCCCCGTACTCGTCCTGGATCCACTTGAGCATCACGCTCGTGTCGAGCCCGCCCGAGTAGAGCAGCAGGACGCGGCCGACCTCGTTCGGATCGGCCTCGTAGGAGGCCGTGCGCGCGGGCGCAGCGGGGATGCGGTGGACCTCTGTGTGCTCGGTCTCGGTCATGGGCGGCGGGAAGGTTACGCGACGACCGCGCTCAGCAGCCGCCCGATGCGGGCGAGCGCGTCGTCGATCTCTTCGGCGGTCACGATCAGCGGTGGCAGCAGCCGCACGGTGCCGGGACCGGTCGCGTTGAGGATCAAGTGCTCATCGGTCAGCGCGCGGCGAACGAGGTCGGGCGCGTCGTCGGTGTCGAACGCGACCATCAACCCGCGGCCACGGACGTTCGCGGTGCCCGGCAGCGCGGCGAGGCCGGTGCGCAGCCGCTCGCCCAGCTCGCGCACAGAGGCGAGCAGCGCGTCGTCGGAAAGCACATCAAAGGCGGCGTTGGCAGCGCTCGCGACAAGCGGACCGCCGGCGAACGTCGAGCCGTGGTCGCCGGGTGCGAACACGTCCGCGAGACGCGGGCCGGTCACCAAAGCGCCGATCGGCAGTCCGCCGCCCAACGCCTTCGCGGTCGTCAGCGCGTCCGGCATGACGTCCGTCTGCTCGTACGCCCACAGCGTGCCGGTCCGCCCCATGCCCGTCTGGATCTCGTCGAACACGAGCGCCGCGCCAACGCGGTCGCACGCGGCACGAGCGGCGCGCAGCAGCTCATCGGAGAGGACGTTCACACCCGTCTCCCCCTGGATCGGCTCCAGCAGCACCGCGGCCGTGCCCTCGTGCACGGCAGCGTCGAGCGCCGCCGGATCCTTCGGCACCACGACGAAGCCGGGCACCAGCGGCGCGAACGGCGCCTGCTTCGTCTCCTGCGGCGTCGCCGAGAGCGCGCCGTACGTGCGCCCGTGGAAGGCGTCGTGCAGGACGACGATCTCTCCCCCCGGCTTTGCCTTGCGCACAAGCTTGAGCGCCGCCTCGTTCGCCTCCGCGCCGGAGTTGCAGAAGAACACCTTGCCGCCGAGCGAGCTGGTCGCGAGCCGCTCCGCGAGCCGCATCGCCGGCGCCGTGTAGAAGAGGTTGGTCGTGTGCGTGAGCGTTCCGACCTGCTCGCGCACCGCCGCGACCACGGCCGGGTGGCAGTGCCCGACGTTCAGCACCGAGATGCCGGCGAGGAAGTCGAGGTACTCGTTGTCGTCGGCGTCCCACAGGCGCGTGCCGGCGCCGCGCACCAGCTCGACCGGGAAGCGCGCGTAGCTCGGGACGACGTGCGCCGCCTCGATCGCCTGCAACTCGTGCAGGCTCACGCCGCCGGCCTGACCTTGGTGCCGATGCCCGCGTCGGTGAACAGCTCCAGCAGCAGCGAGTGCGGGATGCGGCCGTCGACGATGTGCGCGTGCGAGACGCCGCCGTGGATCGCGTCGACGCACGCCTGCAGCTTCGGCCGCATGCCGCCCTCGATGCTCGACAGCGCCGCCTCGACCTCGTCCGCCCCGACTTCCGAAATCACGCTGTCGGGGTCGGTCGGGTCGCGCAGCCAGCCACGCACGTCGGTCAGGAACATCACCTTGTAGGCGCCGAGCTCGCGCGCGAGCTTGCCGGCCGCCTCGTCCGCGTTGATGTTGTACGAGTTGCCCTCGCGGTCGGCGCCGATCGACGCGACGACCGGGATGTAGTCGGTCGCGACGTGGTCGATCACGCCGCGGTCCACCTTCTCGATCGTGCCGACGAAACCGATGTCCTCGCCGCCCGGCGCCGTCTGCCGCGCGGCGCGGAACAGCAGCCCGTCGTCGCCGCACAGCCCGATCGCCGGCTGGCCGTGGCGGCCGAGCCGCAGGACGATGTCCTTGTTGACCTTGCCGACAAGCACCATCTTCGCGATCTCGACCGTCTCCTCATCGGAGACGCGCAGGCCGCCGACGAACTCGACCGGCATGTCGAGCCGCTTCATGTAGCTCGTGATGTCGGGCCCGCCGCCGTGCACGACGACCGGGTTGAGACCGACGTACTTGAGCAGCACGACGTCGCGCGCGAAGTCCTCGCGCAACTCCGGATCGGTCATCGCCGCGCCGCCGTACTTGATGACGACGGTCCTGCCGTGGAACTCGCGGATGTACGGGAGCGCCTCGAGCAGCGTCCCGACGTCGGGGATCGAGCGCATCGTGCTCACGTTCTGTAGTCGGCGTTGATCGACACGTACTCGTGCGAGAGGTCGGAGAAGAAGACCTCGGTCTCGGCGCGCGGCTCGCCGTCGTTGAGGCCGATCGCGTACTCGACCTCGTCCTTCGACACCGCCTGCGCCAGCGCCTGCTCGTCGTAGGCGCGCACGCCGCCGGCCTCGCACACCGCCACGCCCTCGATCGCGATGTCGAGATCGACCGGCACGTCGAGCAGCACGCCGCCGACGGCCTGCGCGATGCGCCCCCAGTTGGGGTCGCCGCCGTGCAGCGCCGCCTTCACGAGCGGCGAGTTCGCGACCGCGCGCGCAGCGCGCTCGACGGTCTCCCCGTCGCCGCCGCGCACGACCACGCGGCCGACGCGCTTTGAGCCCTCGCCGTCCTTGACGATCAGCAGCGCGAGCTGGCGCAGCAGCGCGTCGAGCGCTTCGCCGAGCGCGAGCTCGTCGGGCGACTCGGGCGCGACCGTGACGCCGCTCGCGCCGCTACACATCAGGATCGCGGTGTCGTTCGTCGAGAGCTGGCCGTCGACCGAGATGCGGTCGAACGAGCGCTTGACGGTCACGCCGAGCAGCAGATCGGCGGTGGCGGGGTCGAGCGCGGCGTCGGTCTGCACGAAGCACAGCATCGTCGCGAAGTTCGGCGAGATCATCCCCGCCCCCTTGCACTGGGCGCTCAGGCGCACCGTCCCGCCCGGCAGGCGCACCTCCAGCGCGGCCCGCTTCTCGAACGCGTCGGTCGTCTGGATCGCGGCGGAGAAGTCGACGTCGCCGTCGACGCGCAGCAGCTCGCGCGCCTCCTCCAGCCCGGTGAGGACGCGGTCGACGGGGAGCTGCACGCCGATCACGCCGGTCGAGCCGACGGCGACGCCGGTCGGGTCGATCCCCGTCAGGCGCGAGGCGGCGATCTGCGTCGCGCCGGCGCTCTCGAAGCCGGGCACGCCGGTGGCGGCGTTCGCGTTCCCGGCGTTGACGGCGACGGCCCGCAGGTGCGCGAGGTCGCAGCGCTCGCGGCACAGCTGCACCGGCGCGGCGACGACGCCGGAGCGCGTGAAGCGGGCGGCGCTGGTCGTCTCCGGCGCGTCGGACACGAGCAGGCCGACGTCGAGCGCGCCGTCGCGCTTCAGGCCGGCCGCGACGCCGGCGGCGCGGAACCCGGCGGGAAGGCCGCCGTCCAGCTCGGTGACGTGGTCGGGCTTTGCGACCCACCGGCTGGTGAAGAACCCGGCCGTCACGAGATCCCCTCGCCCTCGGGGAAGCCGAACATCAGGTTGAGGTTCTGCACCGCCTGCGAGGAGGTGCCCTTCCACAGGTTGTCGATCGCCGCGAGCACAATGACGCGGCCGTCGTGGCGGTCGCCGTGGACGCTGATGCGGCAGATGTTCGTGTTCTCGACGTCGTGCATGCCGGGCGGCTTGTCGGCCAGCTCGACGAACGGCTCGTCGGCATAGGCGTCGGCGAAGAGCGCGTTGAGCTCTGCCTGCGTGACATCGCGCGACGGCTTCACATAGGACGTGATCAGCTCCCCCTGGTCGACCGGCACGAGGTGCGGCACGAAGGTCACGGGCGCCAGCCGCGCACCGAGCGCCGCCAGCTCCTGATCGATCTCGGGCGCATGCCGGTGCCCACCGACCTTGTACGCGACGACGTTCTCGTCGACCGTCACGAAGTGCGTGTCCTCCGTCGCGGCGCGGCCGGCGCCGGAGACGCCCGTCTTCGCGTCGATCACGACGTCTTCGAGCAGCCCCGCGCGCGCGAGCGGCTGCAGGCCAAGCAGCGCGGCGGTTGGGAAGCAGCCGGGGTTGGCGACGATCTGGGCCGTCGCGATGCTGTCCCGGTAACCGAGCTCTGGAAGGCCGTACACGGCATCCTCGAGGAGGGCGGGAGCGGGGTGCGCTCCGTACCACTGCTCGTACGTGCTCAGCGTGCGCAGGCGGAAGTCGGCGGACAGGTCGACGACCTTGACGCCCCGCTCGCGCAGCGCCGCGACCGTCGGCGCCGCCGCGTGGTGCGGGTAGGCGACGACCGCGGCGTCGAGCCCGTCGGCGTGGCGGTCGAGGTCGAGCTCCTCCATCGTGAGCGGCACGCGATAGCGCGGATAGAGGTCGTCGAGCCGCCGCCCCACGTCCGAGCGCGACGTGAGCGCCGTCAGCTCGAAGCGCGGATGCCGGTGCAGCAGGTGCGCCGCCAGCGCACCCGCGTAGCCGCTCGCGCCGAGCACGGCAACCCTAGGCATGCGTCCACCGCCCATGCGTGACGAGTTTGGGGCGCTCAGCACCCCGAAAACGACCAGCATCGGTCCTAGGCACGAATCCGCCCTCCGATCTCGGCGAGGGCGGCCTCGATCGCGGCGCGCCGCTCGGCGACCTCGTCGTCCGTGAGCGTCCGCTCGGGCGAGCGGAACGCGAGCCGCAACGCGAGCGAGACCTCGTCCTCGCCGATCTGGGCGCCGCGGTAGACGTCGAACACATCGACGGCGGCGAGCAGCGAACCGCCAGCGTCGCGCACGACCCGCACGACCTCAGCAGCCGCCACGCTGTGCGGCACGACGACCGCGAGGTCCTGGCGCACCTCGGGGAACGAGGTGTAGTCCCGATACCGAATCGGACCGGGCACGGCGGCGATCACCGCGTCGAGGTCGATCTCGAACGCGGCGACCGCCGAGGCGATCTCCCACTCAGCCGCGATCGAGGGATGCAGCTCGCCGAGCCAGCCGACCGCTCTGCCGGCCACGACGACGGACGCCGCCCGACCGGGGTGCAGGAACGGCTCGGTCCCCTCCTCGATGCCCCAATCGACCCGCAGCGCGTCGAGCAACCGCGCCAACACCCCCTTCGCCGCGAAGAAGTCCGCCGCCGCCGGCGCCGGCTCGCGCCACGACGCGGGACGCACGGCACCGGTCAGCAGCACGCCGACGGTGAAGGGCTCGCGCGGCAGCGCGTCGCCGCTGGGCAGATACACGGCACCCGCCTCGAACACCGCCACGTCGCTCGTCCCGTGCGTCACGTTGCGCCGCGCGACGTCCAGCAGCGACCCCAGCAGCGTCGTGCGCATCTGCGCGTGCTCGGCCGACATCGGGTTCTCGACCACGACCGCGGCGCGCCGCGGGTCGTCCGGCGGCAGCCGCAGTCTGTCGGCCAGCTCGGGCGCGCTCCACGACCAGCCGATCGCCTCGTGCAATCCGGCGCCGGCGAGCGTGTCGGCCGCCAGCCGCTTGAGCCGCTGCGCAGGCGTGAGTCGGCCGACGGCATGACCCGACGCGGGCAGTGTGGCCGGCAGCTTGTCGACGCCGTCGATCCGCGCGACCTCCTCGATCAGGTCGGCCTCGCGCGTGACGTCGTTGCGGCGGAACGGCGGCACGGTCACGTCGAGCCCGTCGCCGGCGTCCGCGACGCCGAAGCCGAGCGCGGTCAGGATCTCAGCCGAGCGCTCACGCGCGATCGGCGCACCGAGCAGCCCGCTCACGCGCGCGTCGCGCAGCCGGATCGTCGCGTTCGAGGCGTCGCGCCCGCCGGGCGGGTCGACGTCGATCGTGCCCGGCGCCACGCGCGCGCCGCACAGCTCGACGAACAGCCGCGTCGCCAGCGCCAAAGCATCCTCCGCCTGCTCCGGCGCGAGCCCCTTCTCATAGCGGCCGGATGCCTCGCTGCGCAGCGCGAGCCGCGTCGAGGTGCGCTGGATGTTCGGACCGTCCCAGACGGCCGACTCGAGCAGCACGCGCGTCGTGCCCTCGTGCACCTCGGATCTCGCGCCGCCCATCACGCCCGCGAGCGACGTCGGCCCGTCCGCGTCGCAGATCACGACCATGTCCGGGTCGAGCCTGCGCAGCTCGCCGTCGAGCGTCTCCAGCTCGTCCCCGTCGCGGCCGTCGCGCACGATCAGCCGCCCGCCGGCGACGCGGTCGAGGTCGAACGCGTGGAGCGGCTGGCCGGCCAGCAGCATCACGTAGTTGGTGATGTCGACGACGTTCGAGATCGGCCGCTGCCCGGCCGCCATCAGGCGCGCCTTCAACCACGTCGGCGACGGTCCGACCGTCACGTCCTCGAACACGCGCGCCATGAAGCGTTTGCAGCGGTCGGTCTCGACCGTCACGGCCGCGTCCGCCACCGCGCCCTCGCTGCCCGGATCCTCCGCCCACGGCTCCGGCGCGAGCGGTGCGCCCGTCGCCGCATGCACCTCGCGCGCAACGCCGTAGACGCCGAGGCAGTCGGGCCGGTTCGGCGTGATCTCCAACTCGAGCACGTCGGTGGCGATCGGCAGCACGTCGGCGAGCGGCGTACCGGGCGTGGGACCGTCGCCGTCGAGGCCGAGCACCATGATCCCGGCTCTCTCGACGCCGATCTCCAGCTCCGGCTCGGACAGGATCATCCCGGCCGACTCGACCCCGCGCAGCTTCGCCTTGCGCAGTCTCGTGCCGTCCGGCATCACGGCGCCCGGCTGCGCGACCGCGACCGTCTGCCCGGCGGCGACGTTCGGCGCACCGCAGACGATCTGCGCCGGCTCCTCGCCACCGAGGTCGACACGGCACACGTTCAGCCGGTCGGCGTCGGGGTGTCTCTCCGCGCTCAGCACGCGCCCGATCACGAAGCCCTCGACGGTCGGCACGCCGTGATGCACGACGCGCTCGACCTCCGTGCCGGTCAGCGCCAGCCGCTCGGCGAGCGCCCCGGCGTTGAGGTCCGGTCTGACGTACTCGTGCAGCCAGCTCAACGGGACCTTCATGCGAACTGCTCCAGGAAGCGCACGTCGTTGTCGTAGAACAGCCGCAGGTCGGAGACGCCGTGCTTGAGGAAGGCGATCCGCTCGACGCCCATCCCAAATGCAAAGCCCTGGATCCGCTCGGGGTCGTAGCCGTGCTCTCTCACGTAGCCGAACACGTTCGGGTCGACCATCCCCGCGCCGAGGATCTCGATCCAGCCGGTGCCCTTGCAGAGGTTGCATCGTGTGCCCTTTGCGGTGACTCCGTCCCGACAGTTGAAGCAGGAGACGTCCACCTCGACGCTCGGCTCGGTGAAGGGGAAGAAGTGCGGCCGCAGCCGCACCTGCCGCTCATCCCCGAAGATCGCCCGCGCGAACGCAAGCAGAGTCCCCTTCAGGTCCGCGAGCGTGATGTCCTCGTCCACCGCCAGTCCCTCGATCTGATGGAACTGTGGGGTGTGGGTGGCATCGGAGTCACGCCGATAGACCCGACCCGGAACGATGAGAAAAATAGGCGGCGGCTGCAGCTCCATCGCGCGCACCTGCATCGGCGAGGTGTGCGTGCGCAGCACGACGTCGTCGGCCACGTAGAAGGTGTCCGTGCGCAGCCGTGCCGGGTGCGCCGGATCGTGGTTGAGCGCGTCGAAGTTGTAGTAGACGCGCTCGACCTCGGGTCCTTCGGCGACGGTGTAGCCGAGTCCGACGAAGACGTCCTCGATCTCGCGCCGCGTCTGCGTCAGCAGGTGCAGGCTGCCTGCCGGCGGCACGGGCGCGCCCGGCAGCGTCACGTCGATCCGGTCCTCCGCCAGCCGCAGCTCCAACTCGGCGCCGGCCAGCGCTGCGCTGCGCGCCTCGATCAGTTCCTCCAGCGTCTTGCGCGCAACGTTGGCGGCCTTGCCGACCGGCCCGCGCTGCTCGGGCGGAAGCTGCGCGACGCCGCGCAGCATGTTCGGCAGCTCCGCTCTGCGGCCGAGGTAGTGGATCCGCGCGTGCTCCAGCGCGTCGGTCGTCGTCGCGGCGGCGATCGCCGCTTCCCCCGCAGCGCGCAGCTCGTCGATCCGCTCGATCATGGCGTCGGCATCCTACGGTCCGTGGCGACGGCGCCGCGCGTGACCTCGTAGAGCGCGACGGTCGCCGCCATCGCGGCGTTGAGCGACTCCGACGCGATCGGGATCCGCACGACGCGGTCGCACGCGGCGAGCACGTCGTCCGGCAGACCGGCGCGCTCGGCGCCGACGAGCAGTGTCAGGGGGCCATCGCCCGTGAGCCCGGCGATCGGCTCCTCGGCGTGCGCGTCGAGCGCGACCGTCGTCCCCGGCAGCTCCGCAACGTCCGCGAACCGCGCCACCGACACCGCGAACAGCGCGCCCATCGACGCGCGTACCGCCTTCGGGCCGTACGGATCCGCGCAGTCGGGGCCGAACGCGACGGACGCGGCGCCGAACGCAAGCGCCGAACGCAGCACGGTGCCGACGTTGCCGGGGTCGGCGATCCCGTGCAGCGCGACGCACAGCGGCCCGGCCGGCGCGTCCGCCCAGCGCTGCTCGTACACGCCGAGCGCGCGTGTGCCGGAGCCGAGCTGCGAGACCGCAGCCAGCAGCTCCGGCTCGACCTCCACGCCCGGCAGCCCGCTCCCCGCCGCGCAGTAGCGCTCCAGCGCCGGCCAGCCCGCCGCGTCGGCGGCCGCCAGGAGATCCTCGCCCTCAGCGACGAACCGCCCGCTGAGCGCGCGCTCGCGCCGCCGCGCGAGTTTGCGGATCTCCTTCAGCTTGTCGTTGTGGGGCGATGTGATGGTCATTTAACGAAGAAGGGCGCCGTCCTTGCGGAAGCGGCGCCCGGTGGAGTCGGTTGGCGGTTCGGCTAGGCAGCCGCAGCCAACGCCTCGCGGGCGTTGTCGGCAAATCGGCGGAACGCCTCTGCGTCGCGGACGGCGATGTCCGCGAGGATCTTGCGGTCGACCTCGACCCCAGCCAGCTTCAGGCCATGCATGAACTGCGAGTACGAGAGGTCGTTCTGACGCGCGGCCGCGTTGATGCGCGTGACCCACAGGCGACGGAAGTCGCGCTTGCGGTTGCGACGATCGCGGTAGCGGTACTGGTCGGCCTTGAGCAAGGCCTCCTTTGCGCGTCTGTAGTTGTGGTTCGCCTCGCCGCGGAAGCCTCTCGTGAGCTCGAGGACCTCACGCCGCTTCTTCTTCGCGTGGACGGACCGCTTGACGCGCGTCACTTGCCCACCCCCAGCAGCTTCTTGACGCGGGGCGTGTCGTGGTCGCTGATCGCGGCGGGGTTGCCGAGGCGGCGCTTCCGCTTCGGGGACTTCTTCTCGAGGATGTGGCTCGAGTTGGCGTGACGGCCGCGGACCTTGCCCTTGGCGGACACCTTGAAGCGCTTTTTGGCGCCGGAATGCGTCTTCATCTTCGGCATCGGAGTCGAGAAGTAAAGCAGAGAACGCCTGCTTCGCGCCGCGCGACCCGCAGCTTTGCAGCGACTCAGCGCAGACGGGCGCGAGTCGTCGCATGCCCGCACGTGGGTCGGTTGAATGGCCAGGTGGCCAGAGGCACGCTCAGGATCCGCACCACGTCGCGCGGTGAGACCGTTTTCGAAGTCCACCGCTGGCCTGATTCGTACGTACCGTTCGTCTGCTCCTCCGTTTGCGCAGGCCGAGAGAGATATCTCCCCCTAGAGCCGCAGTGGCTGCGCCGAGATGACGCCGCCGAAATCCACCGGCGGCTCACTGCGGCACCCGGACGCACCAGCGGAGCAGACAAGGGGCGAGTCCTCTACGTCATCGAACGTCAGCCGCTCAGCGGTGGTTTTCGTGTTCCTGCGGCGGCCCTGCTTTCGGCGGACCCGAGGGCAGTCAAGCTGTACCGACTGTGTTTCAGCGCCGACGCCCTGCGCAGGCAGCATGACGCTGACGCAACCCTGCTGGTCGACTGTGCTCGTGCGCTCGCGGCAGCGTGCGCGCGTCAGCTACGCATGCTCGTTCCCCCAAGGGCTGCCGCCGGCGACGTCGCCGCCCAGTTCCACTTCACAGGCGGAACGTTCCGGGACGAACTCGGCCAGGTCTGGGTTCGCTAATACGTCAGGTCCAAGGGAGGCAAGCCCGACTGCTCCCGCGAACGCACCCGCTCGTATCCCTCGCGGAGGCTGCGGACCTCGTCGAGCGTCACGTCTCCGCGCTCGACAGCCGCATCCAGTTGCTCGATGCGGTCGGCTGCCACACTCTGCAGCGGAGCGATCCGCCCGCGCGACTGCGTCCGGTGCTCCTGCGTCGAGCGCAACCACAGCGCAGCACGCTCAAGGACATCGGACAGTGTTCTCAGCGCTGCATCGAACACATCGCGCGTTGGTGCAAGGCGTTTGTTCGTGTCCGTTGTCATGTGATGTGCCCACCGCCAACGCTGTTGACTCGGCCCATCCTTCCGGCCACTCAAGAGTCAACCTTGTTGGCATCACAGAGTATGTCTCCACAGATCTCCTGACAAGAACACAGGAGATCGCTCCACAGAAACGCACATGAAGCTGTCATGCGACCTTCGTGCGCTGAGGCGCTGTACTGACGCTCAGCGCAGACGGGCGCGCAGGGCCAGCACACGATCGGCGCCTGCGTTGATTGTCGTGCGGGGAATCGCCCCGCTCGTGACGGCGCAGCGCAGCGCCGCCGCCCCGCGCCGGCGCTCGGCTTGCAGCCGCGCCGTGAGCCTGCGCAGACTGCGCGCGACGCGATGTTGCGGCTGAAGAGGTGCGCGAGCGTCAGGTCAGCCGCGCCGCTGCCAGGTGCCGGCGCGCCTCCGAGCGTGCCGGCACCGAACGCGGCGGCAGCGAGCTGCGTGGCAAGGTGCGCGAGGACGCGCGGCGTGGATCAGCGCGCGGCGGCGCGCTTCGCGGCAGGTCTTCTGGCGACGCCGTCGCCGTCGCCGTTCGCGGCTCTGGCGTCGGCTCTCGGGGCGTCGGCTCTCGGGGCTGCTCTGGCAGCTCTCGTGCCAGCGGCTCTCGCGGGTCTCGCGTCCTCCGCCGCCGCTCTGTCAGCGTCAGCCGCTCTCGCGCCGTCCGCTGCACTCGCCTCGCTCGCCGCCGGTCTGGCGCCATCGGCCGCTCTGGTGTCATCGGCCGCTCTGGTGTCAGCCTCAGGCGCGGCGGCGCTCGCGTTCGCGTCGGCGGGCGCCGTGCCGTCGGCTGCGTCCGCTCTCGGCTCCGTCCCCTCGGCCAGCACGGCTCTGGACGGCCCGAGCATCATCGTCATGTTGCGGCCGTCCTGGATCGGACGCTGCTCGACGACGGCCAGCTCGGCCAGCTCTTCCGCAAGTCTCTCCAGCAGCGCGACGCCCCGCTCCGGATGCGTCACCTCGCGCCCGCGGAACATGATCGTGACCTTGACCTTGTCCTTGTGCTTGAGGAAGCGGGTGACGTGCCCCTTCTTCGTGTCGTAGTCGTTCTGTGCGATCTTCGGGCGGAACTTGATCTCGCGGATCGTGATCTGCTGCTGATGCTTGCGCGCGGCCTTCTGCTTCTGCGCCTGCTCGTACTTGTACTTCGAGTAGTCGAGCACGCGGCAGACGGGCGGGCGGGCGTCGGCGGCCACCTCGACGAGGTCGAGGTCCCGGTCCTGGGCGTACTTCAGCGCATCGGGCGTCTTGAGGATCCCGACCTGCTGACCCTCGTCGTCGATGAGCCGCACCTCCGGAACGCGGATGCGTTCGTTGATGCGCGTCGTGTCCCGCTCGGGCGGGCGCCGGTCGAATCGTCGCGGGACCGGCACTTAGCTGGCGGCGTGAGTGCGCGTCAAGCGGGGAGGCGCGGTGTGGTGGACGGACGGATCATCAACGTCGGGCGAGTATAGCGGCGGATCGCAGAACAGCGGACGAGTGGCGACGATTGCGTCAATGCGCGCGCGCCGCGCTCTCCTCGGCGACGCGCGCGGCGAGCTCGTTCACGGGCACGCCGCCGGCCTCCTCCGCCCCGTGCTCGCGCACGGACACGGTCCCGGTCTCCGCCTCGCGATCGCCGACGACGAGCATCAGCGGGATCTTGCGCAACTCGGCGTCGCGGATCTTGCGACCGACCGACTCACCGCGCTCGTCGGCCTCCACGCGCACGCCGGCGTCCCGCAGCGCTTCGACCACCTCAGACGCGTAGCCGTTGTGGCGGTCAGCGATCGGCAGCACGATCGCCTGCACGGGCGCGAGCCATGTCGGAAAGCGGCCGGCGAGGTGCTCGATCAGGATCCCGATGAAGCGCTCGTAGGAGCCGAACGCGGCGCGGTGGATCATCACCGGGCGGTGCTCTCTGTCATCTGCGCCGGTGTAGGTCAGCCCGAAGCGCTCGGGCATCGAGTAGTCGAGCTGGACGGTGCCGAGCTGCCACGAACGGCCGAGCGAGTCCTTCACGTGGTAGTCGATCTTCGGCCCGTAGAAAGCGCCGTCGCCGGGGTTCAGCTCATAGTCGAGGCCGCGCGCCTCCAGCGCGCTGCGCAGCTTGCCCTCCGCGCGGTCCCACATCTCGTCGGAGCCGATGCGGTTCTCCGGGCGGGTCGAGAGCTCGAGCTGCACGTCGAAGCCGAACAGCCCGAGCGTCGCGAAGGCGAAGTCGAGACAGCCGAGCACCTCCTGCTCGACCTGTTCCTCGGTACAGAAGATGTGGGCGTCGTCCTGCGCGAAGTGGCGCACGCGCAGGAGGCCATGCAGCGTGCCGGACGGCTCGTTGCGGTGCAGCAAGCCGGGCTCCGAGTAGCGGATCGGAAGCTCTCGATAGGAGTGGCGCTCACTCGCGAACAGGTGCGCGTGGCCAGGGCAGTTCATCGGCTTGATCGCCATCTGCCGATCCTCGGCCTGCGTGACGAACATGTTCTCGCGGTACTTGCCCCAGTGGCCGGAGGTCTCCCACAGCACGCTGTCGAAGATCTGCGGCGTCTTGACCTCCGTGTAGCCGTGCTTCTCGCCCATCTCGCGGCTGAGCGCGACGAGCGCGTTGAAGACGCGTGTGCCGTGCGGCAGCCAGAAGGCGGCGCCGGGCGCGACCGGCGAGAAGCGGAACAGGCCCAGCTCCGCGCCGAGCTTGCGATGGTCGCGCGCCTTCGCCTCCTCCAGCCGCTCGAGGTGCTCGGCGAGCTCCTCTCTGGAGAAGAAGGCAGTGCCGTAGATGCGCGTGAGCATCGTGCGACTCGCGTCGCCGCGCCAGTAGGCGCCCGCGACCGACTGCAGCTTGAACGCCTTGATGCGCTTGGTGCCGGGGCCGTGGGGACCGCGGCAGAGGTCGGTGAAGGGACCGTTGGTGTAGAGCGAGACGGTCTCGACGCCTTCGTTCTTCACAAGGTCCTCGATCAGCTCGACCTTGTAGGGCTGCTGCTCCGCCTCGAAGCGCTCCAGCGCGTCCGCGACCGAGACGTCCTCGCGCGCGAACCGCTCGTCGGCCTTGATGTGCTCGCGCATCTTCGCCTCGATGCGCTCGAAGTCCGCATCGGAGATCGCGACGCCGTCAGGGAACTCGAAGTCGTAGTAGAAGCCGTTCTCGATCGGCGGCCCGATCGAGATCTTCACGCCCGGATAGAGGTCCATCACGGCGGCGGCGAGCACGTGCGCGGTGTCGTGGCGCAGCAGCTCCAGCGCGTCGTCGGAGGACGATGTGACGATCTCCAGCCGTGCGCCGTCATGCAACGGCGCGGCGAGGTCCTGCAACCGGCCGTCGGCCTTCACCGCGAGCGCAGCGCGCGCGAGCCCGGCGCCGATCGCAGCGGCCGCGTCGGCGCCGGTCGCGCCGTCGTCGAGCTGCAGCTCGGTGTCATCGGGCAGGAGGATCCGCATCGGAGGGGGATCCTAGCCGCGGCGCGCCGGCGGCCGCTGCGTGTCAGCGCGGCGGCCGGGCCGGCGACGACTGCGCCCGTCGCCGGGGTGCGCGCCGGGCGCCGCGCGCCGGAGGCGGAGCTGCTGCGCCCGTCGTGAGCTGATCGCGCAGCAGCGGCAGGCGGTGCGGCGCGCCCGGCCGCACCGCCAGCGTCTGGAAGACGCCGATCTCGCCGCGCTCGAACGCGAGCGCGGCCCCGGCCATGTACAGCCGCCACACGCGTTCGCGCTCGGCGCCGGCCTGCTCGACCGCGGCAGCGCGGTTGTGGTCGAGATTGCGACTCCAGGCGCGCAGCGTGAGCGGGTAGTGCTCGCGCAGCCCCTCCGCGTCGCGCACCTCCAGGCCGACGCGCTCGAACGCCGTCTGCACCGCGCTGAGCGGGTGCAGCTCCCCGTCCGGGAACACGTAGCGGGCGATGAACGTGCGGTCCGAGCGCGGCGCCGGCCTCAACCGCACGATCCCGTGGTTGAGGATCCGTCCGCCGGGCCGCACGAGCGCGGCGAGCCGCCGCGCGTAGGTCTCCAGCAGGTCGACGCCGACGTGCTCGACCATCCCGATCGAGGCGACGGCGTCGAACGGCGCCTCACGCAACTCGCGGTAGTCGGCGACGCGCACCTCGACGCGGTCGGAGAGCCCGGCCGCGGCGGCGCGGGCGCGCGCCTCGACCGCCTGCGACTCCGACAACGTGATGCCCAGTGCGCGGACGCCGTGCCGGCGCGCCGCGTGCAGCAGCAGCGAGCCCCAGCCGCAGCCGACGTCGAGCAGCCGCTGACCGGGCTCCAGCCCGAGCTTGCGGCAGACGCGCTCGAGCTTGCGCTCCTGCGCGGCCTCCAGCGACTCGTTCGGGTCGGCGAAGCAGGCGCACGAGTAGACGAGCGACGGCCCCAGCACGAGCCGGTAGAAGCTCGTCGGCACGTCGTAGTGGTGGCGCACCGCGACGCGGTCGCGCCGCAGGCTGTGCCGCCGCCCGTGGAGCCGGGCCTCCGCCGCCGGCGGCGCAAGCGGACGCAGCGGGACGCCGAGCTGCCGCGCCAGCCGCAGCGCACGCAGGCGGTCGCGCCACGAGAGGCGCGCGGCGCGCAGCGATTCGCAGGCGGCGAGCGCCGCCTCGACGTCGCCGTCGAGCTCCAGTGCACCGCTCACCCACGCGCGGCCGAGGCCGAGCTGGTCGGGATGGCGCGCGATCGTCGTCAGCGCCCGCGGGTCGCGCACGCGCAACCGCGGCGGTGGGGGCACGCCGGCAGCCGGCGCCGGCGCCGCGGTCGCCGGCAGCTCGCTGTCGTCCCACAGCCGCAGCACGAACGGCCGGCGCGCGAGCGCACCGTCCGCGAGTTGCTCCAACGCAGGTGCGAGGCGTGCGGCGAGCGTCGGCGGCACAAAGCACTGCTTTCCCGCCCACGGCGGGCGCGTACCGTCAGCGCCCGGACGCGTCGAGCAGCTCGGCGATGCGGGCGCGGCGCGCGTCGATCTCCGCACGCAGCTCGTCGAGCTCCGCCGCGCGCCGCTCAACAGCCGCGAGCTGCCGCGCGGCAAGCGCGTCGAGCCGCTGCAGGATCCGCGTCCGCTCGTCCGGCGCGTCGGTGCGGTACAGCTCGTCGCGCAGCAGCGCACGCTCGTCATCGACCGCGACCAGCTCGCGCAGCTCCTCCAGCGGGACGCCGAGCAGATTGCGGATCCGCAGCAGGTCTCTGAGCCGCTCGACGTCATGCGCGTCGTAAAGGCGGTGCGCGCCGGCCGGACGATCAGGCGCCGGCGGCAGCAGCCCCTTCTCCTCGTAGTAACGGATCGTGCGCGGTGTCGTGCCGACGAGTCGTGCGATCTCGCCGATCCGCAGCAACGCCGGCTTGGCCTGCGCCGCGCTCATGTCGCCGCCCCTTGCCGCGGCCGCAGCAGCGAGACGAGCGCTCCGAGCAGCGAGACCGCAGTGAGCACCCACAGCGCCGTGTGCATGTTGGCGATGAACGGTGCCAGCTGGGCCGGCGTCAGGCCGGAGGCGAGCCCGGAGAAGATCTTGAACAGCACGTCTCTCGGAACGGCGGCGGTGATGACCGCGAGCACGAAGGCGATCGACAGGATCGCGCCGGTGTTCTGCAGCATCATGCGCGCGCCGGCGGCGATCCCGCGGCGGTGCGCCGGCACGGTGCCCATCATCGCCGCGGTGTTCGGCGAGTTGAACATGCCCGAGCCGATCCCGACCACGAACATCCACACGGCCGCGAGCCAGTAGGCAGTGTCGGCCTCCAGCAGCGTCATGCCGGCGAGCCCGCCAGCGGTCACGACCATTCCCGTCGCCGCGAGCGCGCGCGAGCCGCGGCGGTCCGCCAACGCGCCGGCGAGCGGAGAGCTGATCAACATCCCCAGCGCCAGCGGCGCAAGCTTGAGCCCGGCGGTGATCGGGTCGTCGCCCTGCGCGCCCTGGAAGTAGAAGACGAACACAAACATCAGCGCGAAGCGACTGAGACCGTTGATGAAGGCGGCGCCGGTCGCGGCCGCGAACAGGCGGTTCTGGAAGATCGTCAGGTCGAGCATCGGCGCGCGCCCGCGGTGCTCGATCAGCACGAACAGCGGCAGCAGCACCAGCGCGGCGAGCAGGCTGGCGATCACGACCGGGTCGTCCCAGCCCGACAGGCCGCCCTTCGAGATGCCGAGCACGAGGCCGGTCAGGCCGCCGATGAACGTCAGCGTCCCGAACGGGTCGAAGCCGCGCACGCTGTCGGGTCTCGCCAGCTCGTGCAGGATCAGCCCGCCCCACAGGCTGCCGGCGAGCGCGAACGGGACGTTGAACCAGAAGACCCACTGCCAGCCGATCGCGACGAGCGCGCCGCCGAGCACCGGGCCGATCACGAGCCCGATCGCGGCGACCATCACGTTCGTGCCCATCGCGACCCCGAGCTGCTCGCGCGGGAAGGCGTCGGTGACGAGCGCGGACGCGTTCGCGAACAGGAACGCCGCGCCGACGCCCTGCACCACCCGCCAGAGGATGAGCTGCGTGCCGTTGGCCGCGAAGCCGGCGCCGAGCGACGCGAGCGCGAACACGATGAACCCCGCGACGTAGGCGCGCTTGCGGCCGAACAGATCTGACAAGCGCCCGCAGGTGAGCACGAGCACGGTCGAGGCGATCATGTACGCGAGGATCACCCACACGAGTGCGAGCAGGCTGGTGCCGAGCTCGCGCTCAAGGTCGGGCAGGGCGATGATCAGCGTGCCGGAGTTCGTCGTCGCGAGCAGCATCCCGAGGCTCGTGCAGGACAGCGCCCACCACTTGTAGTGCTCGTGTCCGGCCTCGACGCCGAGTCGCCGGCTGCGCGTGGCGCTCGTCGGCTGCGTCGGCTGCGTGATGCTCACGTCTACCTGCCCTTCCCTATCGAATCCTTACGTCAACGTAAGATTCTAGCGAGCGGGCCGTTTCCACGCTCCTGCGCGCGGAGATACTCAGAGACATTTTAGTATTCAAGCCGCGCCGTACCCCTGTCGATGCCTCTCACGAGCGGGGTGACAAGGCCTCCGCGCGACGGATCGATGAACGCTCACCACAGCACACCGAGGCCGGCCGCCGGCTGGGACGTCGACCGCTTCAGCGACATGATCTCGGCGCACGCGCCCGACGGCACATACCGCGTCGTGTCCGCCGCGGCACGCGAGCTGCTCGGCTACGAGCCGGAGGAGCTCGTCGGCACCTGGCCGTACGACTTCGTCCACCCCGACGACGTGCCGAAGGTGAGCGACGCCCACCGCAGCGCACTCGACGGCGCGCCCGCGACCGTCGTCTATCGCATGCGTCGCAAGTCGGGCGACTACACCTGGGTCGAGACGACGACCAGCGTGATCGACGGCGATGACGGCGTCGTGCGGGAGATCGTCTGCTGCACCCGGCCCGCGCGCGAGCACGCTTCACATCCGAGCGGCGCCAGCTACGACGCCTGCGCCGCCCGGATCGCCGGCGTGCTGCAAACGGAGGCGATCGTGCCCGTCTTCCAGCCGATCGTGTCGCTCACGGACGGCCGCGCGATCGCGTACGAGGCGCTCGCGCGTTTCCCCGCGAATCCCCCGCATCCGCCGGATCGCTGGTTCGCGGACGCATGGCACGTCGACCTCGGGATCCCGCTCGAGCTACTGGCGGTGCGGGCTGCGCTCGACGCCTTGCCGCTCCTGCCGCCGGATGTGGCGCTGTGCGTGAACGTCTCGCCCGAGACGGTGGCGACTGCCGATTTCCGCGCCGCGCTCGGGTCCGACGCCCACCGCGTGATCGCCGAGATCACCGAGCACCGCCGCATCGAGGAAGCGGACTTCGAGCAGCGTCTCGCGCCGCTGCGCGCCGCCGGCGGCAGGGTCGCGATCGACGACTTCGGCGCTGGGCATGCGAGCCTCAGCCAGGTGCTTGCCGTCTCGCCCGACTGGATCAAGCTCGACATGACGCTCACGCATGCACTCGACGACAACCCGCTCGCGCGGGCGCTGGCGGCAGCGCTCGTGTCGTTCGCGGCCGAAGTCGGTGTCGGCGTGATCGCCGAAGGCGTCGAGGACGCCGCGCAGCTTGCGACGCTGGAGGCGCTCGGCATCCGCTACGCGCAGGGCTACCACTTCGGGCGGCCGCGGAGCGCAGAGCGACTGCTTGCGCGCGCGTCCATCTGAGCGCGCGTCCGCCTGAGCTACTGCCAGTACTTCTCGACGACGTCGGCGGAGCGCTCGGACGCCTCGTCCGGGTCGCGGCCCGCCTCGCGCAGCGCCTGACGCTGACGCAGGAAGTCCCACAGGCGGTCGAGCTCGACGCGGATCTCCTCAAGGCGGGCGACGTCCTGCGCCTGCGTCGGATCGCCCTCTCCCTCGCGCTCGCGCAGCGTGAGCCGCTCCTGCTCGAGCGCCTCGATCTGCTCCTGGATCTGCTCGTCGGTCGGCATGCGCCCACCCTACCCCAGCGCTGAGCGGTCAACGCTGGGTGGCTGCCTCACCTGCCAAGGGATGCCGGCGCCCTTGGCGCCGCAGGCGCGGTGCGCAAGCCTCGATGCATGCGCCCTCACCGGCCTCCCCGACGCTCGAGCGCATCGCTCGTGAGCTGCGCGATCGCTGTTCCTGCCAACGCACCGGCGACCACGTCGCCCGGATAGTGGACGCCGACGTGCACGCGCGAATAGGCGACGAGCGCAGCGAGACCGTGCAGCGGGATCGCGGCGTGCGGCAGCACATGACCGACAGCGGTGGCGAACGCGAACGCGGACGCCGCATGGCCGGAGGGAAACGCCGCCGAGCCGGGCATCGGCACATGCCGGGCTGGTGCGACGCGCGCCGTCGCGCGGTGGGGGCGCCGGCGCCGCCCCAGCGGCTTGGCGATGAGGTTCACGAGCGCGGAGGTCGCACCCACCGCGACCAGCCCGTGCGCGGCTGCCCGCCGGCCGCGCTCGCCTCCGGTCGCGGCCAGCACGCCGGCTGCGGCGAGCGACAGGCGCGAGTGGTCGGCGGCGCGCGCGAGCCGTGCGAGCGAGCGATCGAGCATCGGCGTGGGCGTCTGTGCGACCGCCGCGTAGATCGCCGCGTCGAGGCGCGCCGCCTCGGATCGCCAGCCGCGTCGGGCGTCGCGTTCCACGGGACGATGGTCCCATGAGCAGCCGCCGTCTGACGGCGTTCGCCGCGCTGCTGCTCGGGGCCGCCGGGCTGGTGCTGGCCGTCGTCGTGCTCGTGCAGGCGTTTCCTCGCGGTCTGGCGGTCCTCGCCTGTGCGCTCGTGGCCGTCGCGGCCCTCTGGGCTGGCGTGCTGCGGACGGGCGTCGCGCGCGCTGCCGGGCTGACGGTCGGTGCGCTCGCGCTCGCTGCCGCGATCGTGCTGGTGGCGGTCAACGGTACGCTCGCGGACGTAGCCCTCGTCGCCGTTCTGGCGCTCGCGGTCGCCTGCGTGCGGACCGCATTCGCGGTGCACACGCCGTTGCCCTCGCAGGCGGCGCCGAGACGACCGGTGCTGTTCTTCAACCCGCGCTCAGGCGGCGGGAAGGCCGAGCGCTTCGCGCTCGCGGACGAGGCGCGGGCGCGGGGAATCGAGCCGCTCGAGCTGCGCCCCGGCATCGACGTGGAGCAGCTCGTGCGCGACGCCGTCGCGGCCGGCGCCGACGCGCTGGCGATGGCCGGCGGCGACGGATCGCAGGCGATCGTCGCGGCGGTCGCGGCCGAGCACGACCTGCCCTACGCGTGCGTCCCGGCCGGCACGCGCAACCACTTCGCGCTCGACCTCGGCGTCGACCGCGACGACGTCGTGGGCGCGCTCGACGCGTTCGTCGACGGCGGCGAGCGGCGCGTCGACCTTGCCGAGGTCAACGGGCGCGTGTTCGTCAACAACGTCTCGCTCGGGCTCTACGCGGAGGCGGTGCAGCGGGCCGGCTACCGCGAGGCGAAGCTGCGCACCTTGTTGGACACCGTGCCGGACATGGTCGGTCCGCAGGGTCGCGGACTCGACCTGTGCTGGGTCGGGCCCGACGGCAATTTGCGTCGCTCGAGCGCCGCGGTGCTCGTGTCGAACAACCGCTACCGGCTCGGGCACGCAGTCGGATCCGGCACACGGCCGTGCATCGACGACGGCCTGCTCGGCGTCACGGTCGCCGCCGCGCCGACGGGACGCGGGAGGTGGAGACGCCTGTCGCAGCGGCCGTGGCGCGAGTGGACCGCGCCGCGCTTCGAGGTCGATGCCGACCATGCGCTGCCGGCTGGGATCGACGGCGAGGCGACGACGCTCGCGCCGCCGCTGCGCTTCCGGATCAGGCCAGGCGCGCTCCGCGTGCGGATCGCGCGCGGCCATCCGGGCGCCTCGCCGTCTGCGGCGCTGCCGGACGGCTTCGCCGCGACGGGCCGCGCACTGATCCACATCGCGTTGACCGGAAACCCCCCAGGAAGGAGCGACGATGGACATCTTCGAGGTCGAGACGAAGGAGCGCGTGAGTCGCGAGCAGGCCGCCGCACGGCTGCGTGAGCTCGCCGACATGCTCGCCCGCCATAACGACGTCGAGTTCGAGCGCGGCGGGATGCGCTTCACCGTGCACGTGCCCGACGAGGTGGAGCTCAAGGTGGAGCTCGAGGTCGAGAGCGACGAGCGTGAGTTGGAGATCGAGCTGACGTGGTGAACGTCTGAGCGCCGGGCGCGTCGGACGCGTCAGGCCAGCGGGGACGGCGGAATGCGCGTCGTCCCCTCGAGCTCCGGGATCAGCAGCGCGAGCTCGTCAATGAAGCACCACGACCACGTCTCGCCCGGCTCCAGCGAGCGGATCAGCGGGTGACCGCTGCTGTGGGCATGCGCGCTGGCGTGACGATTCGGCGAGCTGTCACAGCAGCCGACCTTGCCGCACTCGAGGCAGATCCGCAGATGCACCCACTGACCGCCGCTCGCCAAGCAGCCCTCGCAGCCCTCCACCGATTCCGGCAGCCGGGCGACCCGCACGTGCGTGAGATGCGTGCACTCGGGCATTCGTGGGGAGCGTAGCGGTTGGCTTGCCGAGGAAGGCAGGGGACCAATCCGACGCGTCGCATGGAGTCTCGCGACGCTCGGACAGTGCTTCGTTGACGCCTGCCGAGCGCCGAGCGTTGCAGCCACCGAGTAGCAGTTACGCCGTCACGCCGCCTTTGACCTCAGAATTCGTCGCCGAGCGATTCGAGCAGCCTTACGTCCTGAAGATCCTGCGGCCGACTGGAAGCACGCTTCATCCGGAGAAGGTCGTCGCGATGCGCGATCGGGACTTTCACGTCGCCGAGTGGAACGTCGTGGGCGCGGGCGCGCATGTCGGCGAAGGAGCCGAGGTGTGCCGGGAGGGTCATCACGTCCAGCCGGCCGTAGCTCGTGACGAGGTGCCATTGGTCACCCGAGGCGAGCATCGCCGCGCTCGGCGTTGAGCGCGAGTGCTGGCCGTCTGGGCCGAGGATGCGCGCATCGACATCGCAAAGCGCCGCCGCCAGCCGGTCCAAGTTGTCCTTCGAGGCAGCAATCGCGACGTCGAGATCCCGCGTCAAGCGCTGCGCACCATGCGCTTGAAGCGCGACCCCGCCAACCGTGACGTACTCGACGCCGTGGCGCGCGAGCGCCTTGAACAGCTCACGCGGGTGGAACGTGTCGCCGTCGCTCACTCGTCCGCTGAGGTGCCGCGCTTGATCGCCGCGAGCCCGGCGCGCAGCTCGGACGCGACCATGTTCCAGTTCAACGCCAGCTCCAGTCGCTCCGCCATGGGTCGGCGTCGTGCGTCGATGACCGCCTCCGGAACGGCGAGCGCATCACGGACCGCAAGCAGATCGGCCGCTTGGAGGGGGCGCGGTGGTTCTGCCGACGATCCCACACGCGGAGCGTACCGGGCACCGGCGACCGCACGACGACGCCCGCGCCCGCCCTACCCCAGCTCGCGACGCGGCTTGTCCAGCGCGACGGACCGCCCCTTGCTCCCGCGCCGGCGAACCGGGACTCCATACCAGTGGGCGATACTAGGCTCGAACCAGTGACCTCCGCCTTGTCGAGGCTGAGGACATTTCGCGTCGTCGCCGCTCGCCGACCGACCGGGATCGCCTGCGTCGCGGTCGATCTCGCCGTCCAGCTCGGCGGCGGATTTCCCTCGCGCCGCCGCCGTAACGTACAGATCGCGTACATGCAGGTTCAAGGGCCGCCCGGTGGCTCATGCCACCGGCGACGATCCGCTGACTCAATCAGGTGGCGCGAGAGCCGGTCGATCACGAGCAGCGCCACGAGCAGCGTGACCGAAAGGACTGCCATTGCGGTTGCCATCGGCATCCATCCTCTGGGGACTACCTTCAAACGCGACACCCACACCGTACGACCGCCTGAACGATCCCGTGCGCCGAAAGTTTCCGCCAGATGGGGGGTTCCTACTGGCGCGTCAACGCTCGAAGCCGAAGACGGCTACTGATCACCCACGATTCGAGGAGTCGCACGTCCTCAAGCGCACTACGGCGGCGGCACCTCTGGCACATGTCCTCGACTCGCTCAGCTAACGCGCGAGGCGGTCGATCACCAGAAGCGCCACCAGCAGGGTGATCGCCAACACTGCCACTGCGGTTGCCATCAACATCCATCCTTGAAGCGGTTTGGCTTCTTGAACGAAGGGGTGTCATCGCACCGTACAGCCGGTCCGGAGCGCTCTTCGGCCGAGAAGTTGACCTACTAGTGGCGCGTCAACGCTCGCGCCCGATTCGGCGTCCCGCTAGACAGTGGGAAGCGACGAACTCCGAAGCCATGGCACCGTACAACGAGTTAGGAGCGCACTCCGGCCGAATATGGCCCCCCACACGGGGGCGGTTTCAAGCGCGTCAACGCTCGTATCTCGTCCAGCCAGAGGGACGAGCTGGCCGCAGCGCTACTCCTGCGTAGCGTCGTACGTCCGACGCAGCTCCTCCAGCGACACGACCCGCCCCGCTGCGAAGTCCTCTCGCGCAGCTTCGATGGCTTCGAGGTCCTCCGCAGTCACGGGCTCGTCATCGAGTGGCGCGGCGTCGAGGCGACGCGCGAGCGGGTCACGTTCGACCTGCTCGCGCTCCGTCCCATGCTCGTCATCCGTTCCCACCGCCGCGACGGTACCGGCCGCCAGCGCTCACAAGGCGCACGCGACAACGCCCAGCGTGCGATCGCCACGAGCCATCGGGTATCCGGCCGCTCGCGCGGTCGCGATCTCCTGCTCAGCGTCGATCGGCCCTGCGTCGGCGTACTCTGCGATCAGGTGCCCGTACGTCGAGAGCGTGAGCGCGGGCGAGTGGCCGAGCTGCGCCGCGACGTAGTGCACCGTCCGCCCCTCCGCCAGCAGCAGCGAGGCGAACGAGTGCCGCAGGTCGTACGGGCGCGGGGCGGCGTCGAGTCCAGCACGCCGGCACGCGGTGCTCCACGCGCGACGACGGAATACGTCCCAATCGTCCTTGGTCCACGCCTCGCCGTCCCTGCCCGGGAACACGAGCGCCGCATCGCCGGGACGGCCCGACGCCATCCGCCACTCGCGCAGGTCAGCCGCGAGCGGCGCGAGCAGCCGCACGGTTCGCACCGCGCGCGTCTTCGTGGTCTTGGCCTTCCCGTCGGGGTCGGCCCCACGCTGCACGAGGATCGTTCGTTCGCGCACATCGCCCCAGCGCAGCGCGCGCAGCTCGCCCGGTCGCAGACCGGCGTAGGCGAGCACGGACACGATCGCCGCACGCTCGGCGTCGAGCGCACCACGGATGCGCTCGACGGTGGCCGGGGCGAGCGGCCGGACCTGCTCACGGTGCTCGGCGCGCGGCGCGCGCACGAGCGTCAGCGGGTTCGCCGGGATCGCCTCTGCCTCCGCCGCGTGCCGCAGCACCGACGAGAGGAACGTCCGGCACTTGTGGACCGTGCCCGGCTTCATCCCGTCCGCGACGAGCCGCGCCTGCCAGCGGCGCAGCACCCCGACCGTGAGGCCGCTCAGCGGCACGTTGTCGAGCGTGGGCGCGATGTGGAGCGCGTGCACGTCCGCATAGCGCGTGCGTGTCGATCGCTCCAGCGTGACGCCATGCTCCGGCGCCCATCGCTCGGTGATCCACTCGCCGAGCGTGATCGTCCGGTCGGTGAGCTGCTCGACCGCGAGCGGCCCGAGCTGCCGGCGACGCTTGACCTCGCGATCCCACGCCTCGGCGTCGGGCTTGCGGTCGAACGTCCGTGAACGGTTGCGGCCGTGCTCGCGCCAGCGGACGGAGTAGGCGTAGCCGCCCGCCTTCCGTCTGATGCGCTCGACGCTCATCGCTGCACCTCGCGCATGTTGCGCTCGTAGAGCCCGATCAGCTCTGAGAGCGGAAGGTCGAGCGCGGCCGTCAGGCCGAGCAGGGTTCTGAACGTCGGGTTGATCTCGCCGCGCTCGACCGCACCCACGTAGTTGCGGTGCAGCTTCGCGCGAAAGCCCAACTGCTCCTGGGAAAAGCCGCGGCGTGCCCGGGCCTCGAAGACCGCCCGGCCAAGGGCATCGTGGTTAGCCGACTTTTTCGACTGACGAGTACGCTGGTGGCGCATGGGAGTCCATACCTCCTGTGCCGGCCCGGCGGGTGTGCAACCACCCGTCGGGCCACTATTCGATTGTTGACCTACTACACGGCGACCTACTTCACAGCATCGTGAGCGTACTTCACGCCCGCCGTCGCGGCAAGTAGGTTGTCGCCCATGAGCCGCGAGAAGCTGGCCGAACAGCTCGCACAAGCCGGGCGCGAGCGCGAGCAGGTGAACGAAGCCCGCCACACCCTCACGCGCCGGATCGGCGACCTGATCCCACGCGCGTACAGAGCGGGAATCGGAGTGACGGAGATCACGCGCCTGACCGGGATGTCCCGGCGCGCGGTGTACGACGTGCTGCACGAGAGCGGCATCACGCCCTCTGGCTGACCGAGCGCATCGCATCACGCGACGCTCCCGGTCTCGTGGCCCCGGATGGCCCGCACGGACGCAGGCTCACCACGCAGGCGTCGCGGCCGATGCGCGGCGTATCGCGTCGCCGCACTGAGCGGCGACGCGATATCAAGCTGATCGGCTCGGAAGCGCCAGCCGGTGCCGATCTTGACGGCGGGAAGGCGGCCATCACGCGCCATGCGTACGACGGTCTTCGGATGCAGGCTCAGCCGCTCGGCCGCCTCGACAGACGTCAAGAGGCGGTCCGCGTCCGAGCCGCGCAGGTAGGGGCGCAGGCGTTCCGCGAGGGCGCGGATCGTCTTCTCATCGAGGGAGGCGAGGATGGCGGCTCCGAGGTCGGGGGCGCTCATGCGTCGCTCCCGGCCGGGTTGGCGGGGTCGGTCGGTCCGTCGGTCCGGCCCCCTTCGGGGTCCGGTCCGACCGACGGACCTACCGCCCCGTCAGCAGTTTCGGGCGGGCCGTAGACGCCTCGCGCGACCTGGACGATGGTGCCTGCCGCGAGCGCCTGGGCCTTCGCCTCCTTCGAGGTCCCTGCGCCCGGGCTGACGCCAGCGGCGGCGCAAAGCTCCGCCCACGTCAGTCGGCCGCGCGCGGCGAGGATCTCCGCGAAGCGGACCGCGAGCACGTCGGCCTTGGACGCACGGCCGCCTCTCGCCGACCGTCTCGGCTGCTCGATCCGTTCGAGACGGATCGAGCGCTCCGCGTGCTCGGTCGCGAAGAACAGCGGCGGCGGCTTCGGTCCCGAGCGGCACTTCCACCACGCCAGCTCGTGCCACGTCCGGTGCCCGTCCGTGTGCTCCGTGAGCGTGACGCCGTTCTCGACTGCGCCGCCCATCGCGGTCGAGCCTCGGTAGCGCTCGGCTCTCTTGCCGAGATGGTGGATCGTGACGAGCGCGCAGTCGTGCCCGCGCGCGATCTCCGTCAGCGCCCGAAAGACCGCCTCCGCCTCACCGGCGTTGTTCTCATCGAACGTGGCCGCCAGCGGACGCAGCGTGTCACACAGGACCACGTCCGGCCGCTTGTCGGCGATGACCGCCTCCAGCCACGCTCGATCCCTGAGCAGGTCGAACCCGGTGGCCTTGATGTAGTCGAGCGTGCCGGGCGCGAAGTCGAGCCCGTAGAGGCGGCGGTGGATCTCGGCGCGCTTGTTGTCGCCGTCGATGACGAGCGTGCGGCCCTGCTTGCAGGCCACCCCCGCGACTACCCCGCCGTAGCCGACGGCGCGACAGACAGCGTGGATGAAGCGAGATTTGCCGCAACCCTCCGAGCCGGTGAGCAGCGTCACGTCGCCGCGCGCGAGCAGACCCCGCGCCAGCCAGTCCTGTTCGGGCGGCGGGGTCGTGCGCATCCATTCGACGTCGAGCAGTTCGAGCTTCGCGCCGCTGCCATCGGCGACGCTGATCGGCGTATCCGCAGCGTCCGGGTAGCCGAGCGCGTTCCAGATCTCGCGCTCGTCGCAGCCCGCGACGCACTCGATCAGCGCCGGCCCGCGCCCGTAGACCTCCCGGATGCGCAGGCGCAGTTCGTCGCCGTCGGCCTCGTGCCAGCAGACCGGGCACACCGCTTTCCACAGCAGGCTGCCGCGCTCATGCTCCTGCCCGGGCATCCCCAAGCCGTCTTCAAGCTCCCACAGCAGATCGTCCGCGTTCGGCCTCATCGAGCCGCCCTCCACGTCGGAAGGACGGCCGCAGGCGCGCCACGACCGGCCCGCGACCCGGAGAGGGCCGCAGGCGGCTCAGAGTCCGACGATCCGGAGCCGTCGCTACTGCCGCTGTCGCCGCTGCGCGCGCACGACCGCGCCGCGCCGCGCGGACGGCCAGCACCACGACGACGCGCGCCGACGCGAGGCGTCGAACGCACGAGCCCGCGCGGCGGCGCGACGAGCGCGCGCAGCTCGCGCACCTGCCGCCGCAGCACGCGACGACGCTTCCGCCTCCGTCGCAGCGCCGAGCGCGCGACCTCGCCCCGGCACGCAGCAGCGATCCTCGCCGCCTGCGCCGGTTCCAACTCCAGCCCGCCGTGCGTCGCAACCGGCGACGCTTCGAGCCATTCGGGACCAATCACCTTCATGTCACGCCTTCCACTCATGCCGGCGTACCGCTACGCCAGCGAAACATCTCCTAGTGTCCTGAGTCGTTAGTTCGTCTGGAGTTGGCGGTAGGGTTCGGGGATGCCGAATCCTGTTGCTGTGAGCATCGAGCTCGACGCGGCTGAGCGCGAGCAGTTGGAGGGCTGGGCGC